>WOR8_10008947_pt1 | contig 11045 bp, 11 predicted proteins | sample DeeMarSeWOR38_10_FD_19890 | JGI IMG/M metagenome (IMG submission 19890)
TATCCAGGCCCCGGCGCAGCGCCATCAGTTGCTTGACCACGATGGCTTCTTCGTCCCCTTCCAACGCTTCGATCACTGACATGATGAGTTGATCGGCCTGGTCGCGGACAGTGCTCATCGGGATGCCCGAATTGGGCTGGCTGCATTCCTCGATCGTGCGCATCAAGGCCCAGACCTGGTACAGCATCGAACTCGGCTCATCAAATAACTCGCGGATGAAGGCTGCTTCCTCATAACGCCCCGTCAGACGGAAAATGTTGTACATACGTTTGGCGGCCTTGCCATAGTTGATATCTTTGGTCAGGTACTTGTTGACTTCCTTTTCCAACTGTCCGACGTAATCATCTAACGCATCTGCTGAGACGTGTTGAGCCAGTTTCGAGAAGATCGGGACCGAATCAGCCTCGAGGTAGACTTCCTGAAAATACGGATCGAGATACCCGTCCAGCGGTGTGATGGTCCCATCCGGCGCTTCCCACGTGGCATCCAGCATGTTACTGGCATTGACCAGTTCCCCGCGCACCCCATCTGAAACCACCCAATCTAACTTGTTCCAACCGGGTTCGAGCATCACATCCTCCCAGCGGATGACGACTGTTTGCCCATCCGGCAGCATTACATCGAACTCACCATCTTCAATATCATCTGGCGACCATGAAATCGGGCTGCCCTTGGATTTAGATTTTCCATCCCGGACCACATCCATCGGGTAGGAACCAAACTTGACTTCCATCAGCAGGTAATTCGGGCCTTTGGCTGTTTCTGTCGCTTTCTCACGGATCAGGTCGGCCAGCATTTTGCAGGCGGATTCGCGCGTGTCGGCGATGATGTTGATGCGTTCGAAATAGTCTGCATCGCCGGGATAGGTTTGGATCTTTGATTGGGCTGCCGAGCCGGAGATTTACGGAAGTGTTCCAGGTCTTCATCGCTGAAATCCAGCATGGAAACCTTGTGCCCGAAGACGCCGGTGCGTTCATCATGCACAATGCTGCTTTCACCTTGCTCAGCGGCCATGGCGGTTAACCATTGTAGAGCTTCCTCTTCGTCCATTTCCACGCCCAGGCGCCGGGCGGATTCGATGATGCGTTGCAGGTCTTCTTTTGGGGTTGGATGGGTCATTTTATTCTCCTCTGGCTTTCTCTAACATTTTTTTGAACAACACTGCCTGGTCGAGCGCATCTTGTAAGGCGTTATGCGTTAAAGGATGGTCAATTTTGTAATAATTTGTTACCTTTTCAAAACCGGTATCACCCCATGCCACGCCGCGTGCACCCATAAAAAAGGCCTTCATATCCAGCGCACTGTGCCCGAAGGGATTATGCCCCAGGTAGCGGTGGAAATAGTCATTGACGAACATCCAGTCGAAGGGTGCGTTGAAGGCCACGAAAATGGGCCTGCTATTCTTCGGCGTAACTTTCTTTACCCAATCTGCAAATTGCTTCATAGCCTGCTCCGGCGGGATACCATTCTCGCGGAGTGCTTCCATGCTCAGTCCACTGACCTGCAGGGCTTCAGGCAAAACAGCTTCCCGATCTGGTTGTATCTCCACATAAAACGTATCAACCGGTTCAGTGATTGTGCAAGCGCCAATCGAAAGCATCGCAAACTGGCCGGGGTTGGGCCCAGCGGTTTCAATGTCAACGGAGATGTATATTTCATTTTTAGGAAGGGGCATATTGCACTCCAGGATCATGGTCATTGTACCCAACTTCATTAGAAAGTTGCCAAAATCTCCCAATCGAGTCTATAATTCTCTTACGCATGTCCACCATTGACGAAGTCAAAGCCCGCATTGATATTGTTGACCTGGCAACCGAAGCCGGGGTGAAACTGCGCAAATCCGGAAGCAGCTATTCTGGCTTTTGCCCGTTCCATGATAACAAGCGTACACCTGCTTTCGTGGTCTGGCCAGCGACTGGCACTTGGAAGTGTTTTGGTCAGTGCAACGAGGGCGGCGACATCTTCCGCTTCGTGATGAAGAAGGAAGGCTGGGATTTCAAAGAAGCCCTGCGTAATTTAGCAGAACGCGCCGGGGTGGAACTCCAGGAATATACGCCGCAGCAGGAGGCACAACGAGAAGTCTACGATACCCTGCGCGCCTTGCTCGAAGAAGCGGTACTTTACTATCGCAATCACCTGCTCCAAAACCTGGACGTGTTGGACTACCTGCACGAAAAACGTGGACTGACAGACGCCACTATCGAAACTTTTGGCCTGGGTTATGCCCCGAGGGGCTGGGATACTGCCCTAAAACACTTCACCGAACGCGGCTACTCTGAGCAGGATTTAATTGACTGCGGTCTGCTCACCGTCCGCGAAGATGACGACAAAATCTACGACCGCTTCCGCCACCGTTTAATGATCCCCATCCGTGATGAGCGCGGGCGCATGGCCGGATTCGGCGCGCGTGCGCTCGAAGATGAGCAGATGCCCAAATATCTCAACTCGCCGCAGACGGCGATATTTGACAAAGGTCGCCTGCTGTACGGCCTTGACCGCGCCCGTAAGCCCATCCGCGTAGCCGATCAGGTGGTGATCGTAGAAGGTTATCTGGACGTTATCGCGCCGCATCAGGCCGGATTTGAGAACGTGGTCTCGCCGATGGGCACCGCGTTGACGGAAGACCAACTGCGTTTGCTTAAACGTTTCTCGCGCAAGATCGTGCTGGCGCTCGACCCGGACGCCGCCGGTCAAAAAGCCATCCTGCGCGGTTTGGATGCCGCCCGTTCGGCGATGGATCGCGAAGGTGAATTGCGCTTCGATGCGCGCGGCCTGCTGCGCAATGAAGCCCGTTTGCAGGCCGATCTGCGTGTGGCCTCCCTGCCCGATGAGCTTGACCCGGATGAGATCATCGCGCGCGACCCTGAAGAATGGGCGCGCCTGATCGAAGCTGCCAAACCTATCGTCACGCACGTGATGGAAACTCTGGCAGAAGGGCAAGATTTACAGGATCCCAAGGTCAAGTCCAGTATCGCGGCGCAGGTGACGCCCTTGATCGAGGACTTGCCCAATCCCGTTGAACGTGACACCTATCGCCAGCAGTTGGCGCGCTTTCTCAAGGTAGATGAACGCTCTTTAATCGGTGGGCAGGCACAGGGTCCGCGGGTGAGGCGGCCGAGACGTCGCCCGGATGCAGAGCCACAAAAAGTCGAAGTCCAGGTTCTAAAAACAGTCAGCCCATCCTATCGAACAGAAATACACTCTGAACCGCCTCGACCGTCAGTTGCAGGAGGCCGGTTTGCAGCGACTCATAAATGAAGATTTCGGGTATACTGACCATCAGATGCTGTTAGACCTTATCCGCGGATCGTTGGAGCAGGATAAACTGGATCATCATCAATTTGTGGTGGAACATTTGTCTGAAGCGCTTCAGGATTTGGCGGGTGAACTGCTAAAGCAAACTGAAACGCTTGACCCCATTGAGGAACGTCTATTGGAGGAATTACAGCGCAGCATCATCAAGCTCCGCCGAATGGGGTTGAACGAAAGCCTGAACCAATTGCGCTTTATGCTGGAGGATGCTCAACAGCAGGGTGATTTAAGAGCAACCGCATACCAGGAACAGGTGTTGCAACATACAAGATTATTAAGAGATCTGGACCAAGCCGGAAGAAAATTGTCTCTACGTCGAATCGAATAAAGCATGAAACGCAAAGCCAACTCAAAGCCAACCAAACGCTCTCCGCGCACCCCCCAGCCTAAAGATAGAACCCAGGAAGTGGAGCGGGACGCATCTCCTATTAAAGAGGCTGTAGAGGAAGATCGTTTGAACAGGGATGCTGTCGAGGAGATCATTGAGCCAGATGATGAAAGCCTGGCTCAAGAAGAGGAACTCGACGACGACGAGGATCTTCTCGATGTAAAAAAGACTCCCCAGTTGGCGGCTGAACTATCCGAAGACCCGGTGCGCCTGTACCTACGCGAGATCGGCCTGGTCAAGTTGCTGGATTCTGATAGCGAGTTCCGTTTGGCGACGCTGATCGAAGCAGACCGATTGATCGCAGCTTTTTTGCGTCGTCCACAGCGCCGCGGAGTCACTGTTTCGTGCGGTATTTATCGCGCAGTTGTCAGCGAGTTACTCACTGCGTGGGAGCGATTGGAAGATGATGCCAGGCGCCTAAAAACGGATATGCCTGATCTCGCGCTGATGCTGACCGAAGCCCAAACCCTGAAACATGGCTGGCAAATAGAAGAACCTTCCTATTTGCGTGCTTATCTTGATAATGGCCTGTGGGGGCAGGATCCTACCTGGGACAGCATGGTACGCAAAGCGTTCACTGTCTTTATGTGCCTGAACCTGTTACCTGCTTCCTTTGCAGACTGGTTGTTAAGTCACCTCCAACAGCATAATAAATTACCGACCGGGCGCACGTTCCAGCGCAATATCCCGGACGATTCGATCCTGGATGAGGAGCTTACTTCCGTTGAACTACGGGCAGATGAGGCCAACAATGCTTTGATCCGCGCGAACCTGCGCCTGGTGGTCAGCGTAGCCAAGCGCTATCTCGGGCGCGGCATCTCATTTCTGGATTTAATCCAGGAAGGCAATCTTGGTCTGTTGCGCGCGGTGGGCAAGTTCGACCCGCGCCGAGGCTTTAAATTCAGCACCTATGCTACCTGGTGGATACGCCAGTCTATCAACCGCTCGATTGCCGAGCAGGCGCGTACGATCCGCATCCCGGTGCATTTGTTCGAGTCGATCACACGCATCCTGCGCGCCCAACGCCAATTGACCCAGGAACTGGGGCGTGACCCCACCAATGAGGAACTGGCGCTTGAAGTGGGTTACCTGCCCGCTACAGATGTACAGGATATTTTGCGGGCAAAAGCCAACGATAATCCCCTTGATCCGGCCTTACAACGTCGCTGGGAGTATGCCACTCAGAAAGTGGACCGTGTGTTGCGTTCTGCCGAAGAGCCAGTCTCGCTGGAAGGGCCGGTTGGCGGCGGCGATGATGCCAGTCAACTGGGTGATTTCATTGAAGATGAAGATGCCCTTGAGCCACTGGATGCAGCCTCGCGCGAGATGTTACGCGAGCAGGTGCAGACTGCGCTCACCGCACTCTCAGACCGAGAACGCCAAGTGTTGGAACTACGCTTTGGTCTATTAGATGGTAAAGATCACACACTCGAAGAGGTCAGCCGCTATTTCAACGTCACGCGGGAACGCATCCGACAGATCGAGGCCAAGGCATTGCGCAAGCTGCGTCATCCTACGCGCAGCAGGCACTTGCGAGATTATTTAGGATAACATTATTGTAGGGCTGGATGGTCATCTGCTCCTGATTTTTTGTCATTTGTAAAGTGACCCCTGTCCTGTTTATTTGTGAAAATTGACACATTGTCTGGCCTGTAAAAAGGCCTTATGATATACTTTCTTGCCGGCGTGCAAGTCTAACGCTAAAGAGGTGCCTATGCTGCTTGAGTATCTTGCTATTGCCGTTCTGATCGTTCTCGCAACCCTGGTTGCGCTAATTGCGATTGGTCTGGGGGGATTGTTCGGGCCAAAGAAAAAGACAGAACGTAAGTCTATGCCCTACGAATCAGGTATGACACCATACGGTCCGGGTACGCGCCGTATGCCTGTCCGCTTTTACCTGATCGCTGTGCTGTTTATCCTTTTTGATATTGAAGTTGTTTTCTTCCTCCCCTGGGCGATTGTCTTCAGGAAACTCGGATTGTTCGGGTTGATCGAGATGATCGTCTTTATTGTTATCTTACTGGTAGGCTACGTGTATGCGTGGAAGAAAGGAGCCCTGGAATGGGAGTAGAACAAAAACTCGGTAATATGGGTGTGGTGACCACAACGCTTGAACAGGTTGTCAACTGGTCACGCACGCGCGCCATGTGGCCGATGCTATTTGGGCTTGCCTGCTGCGCCATCGAAATGATGTCGGCGCAGGCTGCTGATTATGATATGAGCCGCTTCGGTATGGAACTGATGCGTGCCAGCCCTCGCCAATCTGACCTGATGATCGTAGCCGGGCGTGTTTCCCGCAAGATAGGGCCCGTGCTGCGCCGTCTATATGACCAGATGCCCGAACCAAAATGGGTACTGGCGATGGGTGATTGCGCTTCTTGTGGCGGAGTCTTCAATAACTATGCAATTCATCAAGGTGTGGACGAAGTTGTGCCGGTGGACGTATACGTAGCTGGCTGCCCCCCGCGCCCTGAAGCCCTGATCCATGGTGTTGTGACGTTATACGAGAAGGTATACGGCGAAAAATTCACAGATTACGCGGACGCGTAAGGAAACCGCGAGATTTTATGGACAACAAACTCGAAAAAATCGTCCAGGCTTTGCAAAAGGACTTTGACGCATCCTTCGAAGAGTTCCGGGGTGAAGTGCACGTTTTCGTTCAGTCCGAGCAAATCGTAGAGGTGATCACAGCATTGCGTGACACGCATAGTTTTGAACTGATGTCAGCGCTGACAGCTGTGGATTACTGGCCGCAAGAAGAGCCGCGCTTCCATATCGTCTATCAGATGACGTCGATAGCGAATAACCTCTCATTACAGGTACGCGTTCCGTTAGCGGCGACCAGCCCTAAGGTCCCGACCGTGAGCGGTGTTTTTGCGTCTGCTAACTGGCGTGAGCGCGAACTTTGGGATATGTTCGGTATCCAATTTGATGGTCATCCTGATCCCCGTCGAATTTTGATGCCCCAGGATTGGGAAGGCCATCCGCTGCGTAAAGATTACCCGTTGGGCTATGAAGAGCCGCAATTCACTTTCAACTTCGATGAAATTGACCTGCGCAAGCCCTACGCGAAGGAATAGTTATGGCTCAGTTAGAAGAAGTAACCGTTGATGAACTGAAACATCTGGTTTCAGACCGCGCCATCGAAGGCGAGACCATGCTGCTCAACATGGGTCCGCAGCACCCAGCGACACATGGTGTGCTGCGTTTGCTGCTGGAGTTGGACGGCGAGATTGTGGTGAACTGCATCCCAGATGTTGGCTTCCTGCATACCGGTATCGAAAAGAATATGGAAGCCAAAACTTACCAGAAGGCCGAAGTGATGACCGATCGCCTTGATTATATGAATACGATCGGAAACAACCTGGCTTATTGTATGGCTGTTGAAAAACTGGTTGATCTGGATGTTCCGCCCCGCGCCCAGGCGTTACGCGTTATTCTGACAGAGCTCCAGCGTCTCTCTTCGCACCTGGTGTGGATCGGTACACACGCGCTTGATCTGGCTGCCATGTCGATGTTCATGTACGCTTTCCGTGAGCGTGAAATAATCTTAGACATTTTCGAACTGGTATCAGGCCAACGCATGATGACCACCTATATTCGTCCCGGAGGTGTCTGGCGCGATGTGCCGGTTGAGTTTGAAACTGCCGTCCGGGACTTTATCAAGTTGTTCCCGAAACGGATTGACGAATACGAAGCCCTGTTGACAAAAAACCCGCTACTTCTCGACCGTCTGCTTGGTATCGGTTACCTGACGAAGGAAACCGCCCTCAGCTACAGCGTAACCGGCCCGATTTTGCGTGCCAGCGGCGTAGACTGGGATTTACGCAAACAGCGGCCTTATATGGGCTATGAGCAATATGACTTCGAAGTGCCAGTCCGCACCGAAGGTGATAACTACGCTCGTTATCTCGTCCGTGTGCAGGAGATGCGCGAATCATTGAAGATCGTAGAGCAGGCATTGGATAAGTTGCCGATGGGCCCGGTGCGCAGCGACAACCGCAAGTTTGTCCCGCCGCCGCGTTCCGAGATTGGTACCAGCATGGAAGCGCTCATCCATCACTTCAAGTTGTGGACTGAGGGCTTTGATGCCCCCAAAGCGAGCATCTACGAAGCAGTTGAAGGTCCGCGCGGCGAACTAGGTGTGTACCTTGAAGGTGATGGTGGCCCCAAGCCCTACCGCGTACACATGCGCACCCCCTCCTTTGATAACCTGGCTGTGTTGTCTGAGTTGTCCAAGGGGCATCTGGTAGCTGACCTGATTGCCATCATTGGTTCAATTGACTTTGTCCTGGGAGATATTGACAGATGAGTTTGGTAGAAAAGTATCCCAAGGAAGTAGAAAAGATTCTAGCGAAATATCCGCCGGAACAGAAACGATCGGCGGTTATGCCGTTACTGTATATGGCGCAGCGAGAAGAAGGCTTTGTTGACCGCCATGCCATGCAAGATATTGCTGCTTTGGTGGATATTACAGAGACCGAAGTTGCTTCTCTTATTGGCTTTTACACGCTCTATCACGACAAGCCAGAAGGGGCGCTGCGTATCCAGGTCTGCACCGACCTGCCCTGCGCCCTGCGCGGTGCGGACAAGTTTCTGGCCGACCTGTGCGAAAAACTGGAAATCGAGCCCGGCGGCACCACTGCAGACGGCCTGATCACGGTTGAGCCAGTCATGTGCCTGGCGGCCTGCGATAAAGCTCCCATGTTCCAGACACAGGGATCGGATGGCATCAAATATCACGAAAATATGACTGTTGAAACAACCATGGAATTGATCGAAGGTTTCAAGAAGGAGGTGAAGTAATGACTCACATCCTGTTGCGCCATCGTGATATCCCCGACATCAACAAAATTGACGTTTACAAAAAGAACGGCGGCTTCCAAGTCTTTGAAGATGCTGTCAAAAAGATGAAGCCAGAAGAAGTAACCGCCATTGTCAAAGACTCCGGTCTGCGTGGACGTGGTGGCGCGGGCTTCCCCACCGGTATGAAGTGGGGCTTCATGGACAACAACAACTGGCCGCATTACGTGGTCGCCAACGCGGATGAGTCCGAGCCTGGCACTTTTAAAGACCGCGAGCTGATGGAGAGCAACCCCTTCCAATTCCTGGAGGGTGTAGCGATTTCCTCTTACGCGGTTGGCGCCAATGCGGCTTACGTTTATCTGCGCGGTGAGTTCTGGGAAGTGGCCGCTTTTCTCGATGAGAAGATCGAAGAGATGGAAAAAGCCGGCTATCTGGGCGAGAAACTCTTCGGCAGCGATTATTCCCTGAAAATCTACACACATCTCGGCGCAGGCGCGTACATTTGCGGCGAGGAAACGGCCCTGCTCGAATCGCTCGAGGGCAAACGCGGGCAGCCGCGTGTGCGTCCGCCGTTTCCGCCTTCGTTTGGTTTGTATGGCAAGCCCACTGTGGTCAACAACGTTGAAACGCTCACCAATGTCCCGCTCATCCTTGAAAAAGGCGCGGACTGGTACAAGTCGATGGGCACGGCCGATAGCGCGGGCGTGAAAGTCTTCTCGCTGTCGGGACGCGTCCGCAAGCCAGGTAACTACGAACTCCCGTTCGGTGCGACCTTCCGCGAGTTGATCTATGAGCATGGCGGCGGTATCCTGGACGGGCGTCCGGTCAAGGCCATTATGGCGGCAGGTGCGTCATCATCTTTGATTGATGTGGATGACAAAGCCCTCGACACCCCGATGGACTATGCTTCCGTGCGCGATCTCGGCGCGGACCTCGGGTCTGCTTCCGTTATCGTCATCGACGACACCATCTCAATCGACTGGGTCATCAACAAGACCATCCACTTCTTCAAACACGAATCCTGTGGCAAGTGCACCCCCTGCCGCGAAGGCAACTACTGGATGCAGAGCGTCATTGAGCGCATCCGCAGTGATGAAGGGACGCCAGAAGATGTTGAACTTCTCCAAAACGTTGCCAAACAGATGCAAAATAAGTGCCTGTGCGCGCTGGGTGAATTTGCCACCATGGCAGTTGTTACTGGTATCGAACGCTTCCCACAAGATTTCAAACTGCCGGTGAGGAAATAGGAAGCTGATATGACGAAACAAGTTACTCTAACGATTGACGGTGTACAAGTCACAGTTCCCGATGGAACACTGATCGTAGATGCGGCCAAGAAGGCCGGCATCGATATTCCCGTCTTTTGCTACCATCCCAAGATGGAACCGGCGGGGATGTGCCGCATGTGCCTGGTTGAGGTCGGTCGTCCGATGGTCGACCGGGCTACTGGCGAACCCGTCCTCGACGAAGATGGTTCCCCGAAACTGCAATTTTGGCCAAAGCTCGAAACGGCCTGCACCAACACCGTTTCCGAAGGCATGGCAGTATTGACACAATCTGAGAAGGCCAAGAAAGAGCAGAAAGACATCATTGAATTCCTGCTCACATCCCACCCGCTGGATTGCCCGATCTGCGATAAAGGTGGCGAATGCCCATTGCAGAACCTGACCATGGAACATGGCCCGGGCAAGAGCCGTTTTCTGTTCGATGACAAACTCAAAATGGATAAACACGTCCCACTGGGCGACCTGATCTTCCTCGACCGCGAGCGTTGCATCTTGTGTGGGCGTTGCGTACGCTTCCAGGATGAAGTGGCTGGCGAAGCCGTGCTTGCCATCAATGAGCGTGGCCGCGGCAGCGAGATTATCACAGTTTCGGACCCCGGGTTTGATTCCGTTTTCTCTGGCAACACCACCGACATCTGTCCCGTTGGGGCGCTGACGACAGCCGACTTCCGTTTCGGGGCGCGCCCCTGGGAATTGAAGGCTGCCGCCTCTATCTGCGGGCAATGCCCGGTTGGTTGCAACGTGACTTTCAATACCCGTCGCGAAGCCAAAGCAGAAGGCAAAGTGGTTATCAAGCGCGTGATGCCACGCCAGAACGAACAGGTCAACGAAACCTGGATTTGCGACAAAGGCCGCTTTGCCTATCACTATGCTGAGAGCAAAGAGCGTCTGGGGAAGCCGCTCGTTACCGGTAAAGAATCTTCATGGGATGCCGCAACCAAGCTGGTCGCTGAAAAGCTGAAAGATGCTGGCAGTAATGCAGTTGTTCTGGCATCTGGCCGTCTCGCCAACGAAGACCTGTTCAACCTGAAATCCCTGGCCGATGGACTGGGTGGGGCAGCCGTGCTCTACACAGACATGGGTGGTGGTGACCTGGTTGCAAGTGTTGGCGTGGGGCAGGGGACGAATTTCTCCGACATGGGACAGGGCGATGCCATTCTAGTGGTCGCATCTGACTTATATGAAGAAGCACCCATCTGGTGGTTGCGCGTCAAGCAGGCTGCAGATCGTGGTGCAACGCTGATCGTGGCAAA
>WOR8_10006694_pt1 | contig 11039 bp, 1 predicted proteins | sample DeeMarSeWOR38_10_FD_19890 | JGI IMG/M metagenome (IMG submission 19890)
CAACTGGCTTTGTAGCACTCTCAATTGTATAATAAATTGGAGTCATAATTGAAGTTGCAGTAGCTCCAACACCTGGACCAGAGAAACTAATACTTGGTGGAGTTAAGTACTGTGTTCCAGTGCTAACTAGATCAACAGAAACAACTTTTCCATTTTCGACAGTAGCAATTGCTTCAGCAGTAATTCCATTTTCACCTGTAGGATCTTCGAATGTCACTGTTGGTGGATTATCTTCAACATATCCACTACCACCATCAGTAACTTCTACCCTTTGAACTGTTGAATAAAGTTCTCCAAAGTAAATTGCCTGACCATCATAAGGTCTGTATGAACCAATTCCAGAAACCGTAATTTCTGCCTGCTCTGCAGCTGGAACCTTTCCATCACTATTCAGTGTGGTCTTTCCAGTATATCTGTAAACTGATTTACTCGTATTATCACCAACACCAACTGATACAAGACCTAATCTTCCGAATGAAGAGTTGGAGTTTGTAATATCACACTGTCCACCAGTTGCAGTATAAATTGCAGTGTCATTACAGATGGTAAAGATAGAAACCAACTGGCAGTATGCACCATTGGTAATTGAAACTCCAATACCACCTTGATTGTATTGAGTGTATGAGTCAACACTCATTGCACCGGTAACACCAATGTCATCCTTATCTCCAGGTTCTGCATTCACGCCATCAACAAGCATTCCTATGCTCTTTGGAATGAAGTTTGTGCAGTTTCTTACATATGGTCCCTGTGTGATTGGTCCAACACCCTTAGAATATGGTGGATAAATTACACCACCACTATCATAAGTATGTGGAATTGTTGATGTTCCAACTCTTACTGTAAATGTATCTGAACCATCAGCATCTCCACCAGTAATAGATTCAACTCTGAATACAAATCCTTCATTTCCGGATGGGAACTCTTGAGTTGAAGGTGCTCCTCCTCCAGAAGAGCAAGAGAATGTTAAATCTCTTAAGGTTACCAAATCACCAACTTTTACTTTAGCTCCAGGTGCAGTAATCGTTGTAATGCCAGTAGTTTCTTGATAAGATGCTGTTGAAACTCCAATTGATCTATCTACAACAAATCCACCAAAAAGATAATTATGCTCTAAAGTTGAAACCCCAACATTAATTACAAATGTTCCATCAGGATTAATTTTATCAACATTGAAGTCATAACCAAATCTTCCCGATGGGAACTTTTGAGATGAAGGTGCTCCTCCAGAAGAACATTCGAATACCAAATCTCTTATTTCAACTAAGTCTCCTTTCTTAACATTAAGACCTGGAGCACTAATTGTTGCTTTTCCACTCAAATTATCATATGACGCATCATCAACTAATGCGGTTGTTGTGAAACCAAATCCTGCATTTCCTGGATAAGTTGTACTGAATCCAGAGAAAGCTGCAAATCCATTTTGAACAATTGATGTTACAACTCCAATACAGGAGTGAATTGCGGAAACTACATTTTGGCAAGATGCAACACTTTCATTGAATCCCGTTGCTGGATCTGGTTGAATTCCCAAATCTTTAAGTTGACTGAATTCATTTTGGAAATTCTTAAGTTTTTGAATTGTTCCACCACCATTATATACGTGTGGAAGAGTTGATGCTACTCCAATAAACGTAAATGTATTAACACCAACTACCGATTGAACTTGATAAACAGTTCCATAATCAGATTCTCTTGGGAATACAACTGGAACAAGTGGACTATATGCACAAGTCCATGCTAATCCAACAATCTTTGTAGGATCATCTACAGATAAACCATGAGGTCCGTTAGTTGTAATTGTAGTAATTCCAGTTACATTATCATATTCTGCACCTAAAACATCAATTGGTAATTGAGTTGGATCTGCAGCAAATCCACCCCAAGTTACATTATTAATAACAGATCTTGCAATTTTAAATGAGTGCTGAAGAGTTGCAACAGTTTGTGCTTGTTCTTCTGGATTTTTGAGAATTCCTGGTAGTAAGTTACCAGCTTCATCATAATATGCTTTTCCTGAAGTAACAGATCTAGAATTTCCACCTCTTGTTATATCAAAACAAACACCTTTCCAAATATCTTTAATATCATCTGCACAATCCTTTGTATTTAAATTTACACCATAAATTGTGGTAATACCAGCAAGATTTGCATAATTATCGAGAATACTTGTGATAGTCGAAGCAAGACTTACTGTTTTGAGTCTTACATCTGTACATCCACCACCAACAATTATTGGGGAATAACTGAAATCTTGAGTAAAGGAACTATATGTAGTAATTCCAGGTAAAGATGCATAATCAACGTTATCAATAACATTGGTTGCAATTCCAACAGCATAGTTGATTGCATCAATTGTTGCAAATTTGATACTTACTGGAGTTGGGTATCCAGGAACTCCATTTCCGGCAGTTCCTGTAATATGAAGAAGATTTCCAGCATCATCATAATATGAAAGACCAGCACCAATAGAATTTCTATTACTTCCTGCCTTAAGATCGTTTGATAAAGATCTTATAATATCTTTAATGTCATCCTTACAACTCTGTTTAATATAATCATTGATACTAACTCCTATTGGTGGAGAAATTGGTGGAATGAATCCGGCAGTTGTTAGTGCAAGACCAGTTGGATTTCCTGAGGTATCTTTTGCATCATAATCTGAAGAATATAGATATCCAACAGTTTCTTCGGCAATGAAGTCTAGATTCAAATCTAAAGTTCTTGCAGCATCCTGTTCTCTATGAGTTCCAGCAAAACCACTATATCCACTAGTTAAGAATCCAACAGATTCTCTTGCAATATAATCTAAATTATATCTAATTAATCTCGCAGCATCAAAATATCTTCCAGTTGAAACACCCAAAAGACGCTCAAACGAAACAATAGCAGCACCATCGGTCATATCTGGACCAATAAAACTCAAGTCGGTGATATGGCATCCATTATTAACAAAGAATAAGTCCTGATTTGGGAACTTTGGAGTTACAACACAGTTTCTTAGTTCTGTTCCTTCAACAGAAACTGTTTTCTTCAGAAGAATTGGATTTTCTTCAACATAAACGCCTGGATAAACTTTAATTGTATCGCCAAATAATGCGGCAGATGCTGCTGCTTTAATAGTTCTCTTTGGATAATTTTCTGCCAAACCAGTGTTATCATCATTACCAGTTTGTGCCACATAGATTGTTTTTCCAATTGGACGATAAGCATCAATCTTGACAACACCCTTTCCAGGACCACTTGTTAAATCTTGTGTTCCAAAAACATCAACTCCAATTCCAGGAACAATTTGAGTTACAATTCCTACAAGAGTATCGCCATTTCCAAAAATATCATTTTCTACTGTCAGAGAAGATCCAATCGTAATTCTGTCTGTAGATCCTATAGAAACTACTGACTTAGTAGGTCTTATCTTTGATTCTCCAGTTATTATGTTGGTTTCTAAAGCTATATTACCAATCTTTGCATCAATAGCAGCAGTTAGATTATAATCTTCTAAAACAGTAACACCAATACCAAGCCTTGAACCTAGAGGATAATAGATTAAAGGCGCTCCATCATTATCAACATAAGTTTTTTTGAAGGTGCTTATTCCGCCAGTTAAGTCTGTAAGATTTAGTGCATAGAATGTATTAGCAACTGAAACTGGATTGATAAATGTTTTATCTGCGAAGGAACTAATTCCCAAAACACTAATGTCATAAGTTCCACTTAATGCAACACCAACTGTTGTAATTCCACCACTTCCCTGACCAAGAACAAACATATTGTCCGTAAAGTCAATATAACTAGAGATACCAGGACTTGCTCCCTTCTCACTAACAGTAATTGTTGCACCATCAATTAGAATTAAATCATCATCAAATGTTGCTGCAACTTCTACAATATCTCCACCAGCAGCTGGTGATGTTAATGTAAGTCCAACACCAACGCCAGAACCATTTGTTGCAATATAATCACTACCTTCAATCAGTTTAATACCATTTAAGAAGACTTCTAGGTATAGTGCAACTGGGTTTGTTCCAATACCTGCTCTTGGGGGGTCATTTAGAGTTTGTAAGTTATATCTAAATCCACCAAATTCTGTTTGTCCAGCAGTTGCAGTGAATACTTGCTTAGTTTTAAATACACCAAAATCATACCACTCAACACCATTAGGTCCTTTGGATCTTAAATATTGACCAAGGTTTCCATATGATGGAACATCTAAAGGAGTTCCATCTCCAGTATCATATAACTTATTGACATATAGTGAATCGGAAACCGTTGCTATACCAATATCAGCGAGATTAATATTTGCATATCCAATAGTGGCAATAGCAACATTAAGGTCATCGATGATTGCTTGTATATCGACGTTAATAGTATCAAATCTTGCATTTGTGTATGTAATTGCTGTACCGGTAATGTTTGTAACTATACCAGTTTGTGCATATAAGTTATCAAAATATCCATCAACATAATCTAATTTTAATCCACTAAGATCGTCAATTGTTCCTTTTCCGCCACCAGTTGAAGTCGTAATTGACAAATTGTTAGTAACGTTTAAGTCTGTGAAAATACCGGTATAAGCTCTTAAATTGCCACCTGGACCTACAGTAAAATCAGTGGCAAATCCAGAAGTAATTCTAGCTGTTCCAATGTCCCCTTGAGCATAATTAAGTTTTAAACCTCGTAAATCATCAATTACTGCATAAGCATTTGGATTGCTTCCAGTATTACTAATATCTAACTTATCACTTATTGTTACAATTCCTGCTTGAACTAGAGGAAATGAAGCAACTCCTGGACCTGCATTGATATTTTTAACCGTTAAAGTATTAATTCCAGCGAGTGCTGCCGTAAAATCTGTTATTGTACCAATATTATAATTTACAGATTCACCAATCAGTGTTGTTAAATCTGCAAAATTGACATTAATTTCATCATTTGCAACATCAAGATTACCTTGAATCGTAACATTGCCTCTGAAGAAAGCAACTGTTTGAGTTGAAACTCCTGTTGTTGCTGCAACTCCAGGTAAAGGAATTTCTCGAACATCTAAAAGATATTCTGGAATATCTGTTCCTATACCAATTTTATTTGTTACTGGGTCAGCGTGTAACAGAATATCATTAACTTCAAGACCATTTTTAACGACGAAATTCTTATCGATGGCCATAGAAACTCCCTATCCCTAACATCAATCCTTATTATTTGTATTTATAAAACTATCAAATGTGCTTAATATTATGGGTAAAGTACTTCATTACAAGGACCAAAAACGATTCCAGTGTTTTGTGGTCCAGGAACGATTTGCGAGTTTCTGGTAGATTGTACAGCTACTTGCTGGTCACCGCCAGGCGATTCGAGAATGGGACTGCGGATATTATTATTAAATGCAGTAGATTGTATAATGCCATTATAAATTGTATTAATACTTGTTCCATCTATTGGTGGTGGATCTAATGGATCGGGAATACTTGTAAATGCTACGTAAGAAATGTTTAAAAGTGTCTCATAATCCGATATAGTTGGATTTCTGTTAAATCCATCAGAAGTAGTACCATCAGGATAAGTTATTGTTTGAAGATTATAAATTCTAAAAACGACTTCATTAATTTCATTCCAAGTAATATCTCTTCCCAAGGGATTTGCTGCATCAGTAACTTTAGGTCTCGATCCACCAAATCCAACTCCCCAATCACTATAATTGCCTATTGTTGATACTGGAGTTTTACTGGCAATAAATTGTTCTTTAAGAATAACTTGGAGGACTGTTGCCCTATTCAAATATCTAGACGCATCACTACAAACATTAAATTCAATTGCACCATTTGTATTAGCAATGGTTCCTATTCCTGTTGAAGAAGGAACGCAAGCGTTTGCTTCAACTTTATAAGTAATAGAACCTACTACTGCGACTGGTGAAATAGTTCTGAGTTCTAAAGATGCTGTATTAGAAGCTCTTGGTCTGTTATTAATTGGTTGCGTTTCATCTAAGTAAGTAGTAGGTGTGTTAGTTTTTAATCTAAAAGTACCTCCGGCATTAAAATTCTTATTAGTGGTATCATCTTGAAAAGTTCCTCCAGTAACTATTCCCTCCAAGGTTGTTGTTATATCAACAATTTGAACTTGATCTGACTCTAATGGAGTGGCAACAGGAGTAATATCTACATTTTTTGTTGGAATAACTGTAATGTTGGGTACTATTGGTGGTCCAACTAAGTTAAACTCGGGACTAGTATCATCAATAACAGTCAATGTTACTGATCCTCTTGCATAAACTCTTAATGGTGGTCCAGTAGTTATTATTTGTCCGGCAAGTTCTAATGCAGCACCAGGCTGGGCATTATTTGCGCTTGGATTTGCTTCAAAATCAATTATATAAGTATAGATACCTGCTGCTGTAGGTACTGGGAAAGTGTATGATGCAGTACCAACTATCGGAGGGGGTGTTGGTGGTATCCAAGGATCTGATATTGCGGGAATTTGATAAAATTGGTTGCAATTTACTGTAGTCCATTGCAATGTAATATTTCCATTACCTGCAATTAAATCTCCAGTACCAACTCTAGAAAGAGTCACTGTTGCATCAGCAGTATCTGCAGTTGTAGTTATGTCCCAAGTTGCATCTTCAGTTTGATTTGGAGTTATTGGGTTTGTTGCGTTTGAGATTGTTATGACTGGAGATACTGTTGTTAAAAAGTTTGGTGAGGATCTAACAGATACTCTTAATAAATCATTTGGTTCAACGGGCAATGAAGAAGTTGGAGTAATAGGAGCTCCATTTCTTGAAATAAAAACAGCTCTAGTAGAACCACCGGGGGATATGGATGCTATCATATTGCAATCAATTTCAAATCCAGAGGCTGTGAAATCTGCTATTGAATCAAACGGTGCAATTGGAACGTTATCTTTTGCCGGAAAATCACCAGAAAAAGAAGTAATTGGGCAAGTTCTCTTTACTGTTGTAACTTGCCAATTAGAAGACTGCAAAAGTAAAGTCTGTGTTATAAATCCATTTCCAGTAAGAATATTAGTAGAACTAAGATTTTGCGTATTTTCTCCCGTTACATGGAAAGTAACATTAAATGTTCCCCCACCATCATTACCGGGAATATTTGGAGTGACCATTCTCAAAGTAATTTCGTCACCATTAGTAACATCGATCCCAGCAAGTGGTGTTGTATCAGTATAATTTTTAACTGTAGTACCTCCTCTAACAACTCTGAATTCTGGATCAGGAGATATGTCTGGACTAAATGAACTAATCTTTGCTTTGGCAAAAAATCCAGGAGTTATTCCTGAAAGAGTTATTGTATTACTCTCCAGAGTTACTGCCCTATTTGCGGATGGATCTGCTATAAAGTTAAATGGATCTGGTTGAGTATTATATGGCTGAGGTCTTGTTGTAACCGTGTATGTTCCACTTTGAATGGTTGGAGATTCTCCGACAAGTAAAGTTACTGTTGCATCTGTGGAAAAAGTTGTTGCTGAATTAACTCTAACTTGAATCGTATCGTCCAAATATGCAAAAGTTGTATTGGTAAGAGGATCAATTCCAGCAACGTTACTTTGCCAAAATTCAGGAGCTCCTGGATTGGCTTGATCTGTAAAGCGTAAGGTTCCATCAGATTTTCTAACTTCATATTCGGCAGAAGGTGATGAAGTTGATTCAATAGCAACGGCAACGGCAGTATCATCTAAAAATGGATTCGGGTCTAATGGTCCAGCGTCAATTCCAGCAATTGTAATTGAATTACTTAGATATTGCTGTGGTATTAGTGCTGTTGATATTCTGTTTGCTTGAAGTACTGGAGTAAAACTAAACGGATCGACCAAAGTTTTTGCAAGTCTTGTTTCAATTCCCCAATTTGTGTTAAATGTTCCTGGAAATGGAGGTTCTACTGTTACACGATATGACTCTGCAGTATTAAATGTTGATGGAGTAGTTGTTGTAAGACCTATGGTATCACCATTTCTAATTGTAGTGATTCCACTTGAGAATGGACCACTTCCATTTTTAAAATAATCTGTACCAATCTCAATATTAAAGTCAAAATTTGGTTCAAGTCCATCGATAGTTACTACATTACTGGTAGTTGTTATTCCCAGATCTAGATCAGTTTGGGGTGTAAAACTGAAGGGGTTTGGAGTATTATCAATTGCTCTTGTAGTAATAGTCCATGTTCCATTTCTTTTTCCAATTCTAACTGTAACAACATAAGTTTCAGTAAAGTCTGCTTTATCTACTAAAGGTAATGCGTATGATATGACAATATTATCATTATCCCTAACATAAACAATTGGATCGGAATCTAAAGCACTAACAGGACTATTTCCATTAATACTTACCAATGCATTTGAATCATCAAGAGTAATTCTGGTTTTATAATTGAGTCCAGTTACAGTTAATGATGCAGTAACTGTAGTACCAGGATCTTGGTTGACCAGATTTTGAGATGCTAAAACGGCATCAAAAGGAAATGGCCAATCATCCAAAGTTCCTCTGTAGGATTGTTCTGATGAACCACCAAAAGAAGAAATAAGTGGACTCATTTTATCTAACCTCTATTATAGTGAATATTGTGCTTGAGAATAAAGAATAGTGAATTGGTCTCCAGGTCCTCCAGTATTAGATTTTCTTATTATAACATATGTATAAACATCTAATCCATTGGGATTTCCTGAATTTATAGTTTCACCACCATAGTAATATGGTGGAATTGTCGCTGGTATTGCCGGCAATGGCGGCGCTGGTGGAGGTGGTGGTGGCGGTGGTGGCTGTCCAATAGCAACAGAATTATTATAGTATGCTGTTCCTCCTTGAGGAGCAACAATAGCAACCGTTATAGTTTCTCCAACTTCCATAAAGTCAGTTAAATATAACTTAGATGGATTGGATTGCTCTCCAAAGAATACAACTTCCCAATTAGAAGTGCTGTTCTGCAAGTAATAATAAACGTTATTATCTCCAAGATAAATTGGTATAGTTCCAGACGCTGAGTTGTTTATTATTGTTGCTTTTTCAATAATTTCAAAAACTTTAAGTGAACCATTAATAGCTACAGATCCTTCTGCATATAAAGCAAACTCTGATTTAGCCGTATTTGTATTAATTCCAACGGGAGTACTAGTATGAATACCAACAGCATCTTTAATCCAAATATCAGAAACTCCCGTCAATCCAGATCCATCACCAATGATTTTTCCTCTAACAACCAAACCAACATTGGGATCAGTATCCGGAGATGTTCCAATTCCAGCTCTTCCATCAGAAGTTACTGTGAATTGACTTGTTCCTGCTCCAATTACCAAAGGATCAGATCCTGTATATCCAGAATTATTTACAACAATCTGATCAAAGAATTCTACATCAGTATTATCATTGAGACTAATTCCACCAAATCTTGCCCATTTATTATCGGCAGTATAAACCCAACCAACATTTCCACCAACGTTGGGGAATGCATCAAAAACAATATCGCCAGGGTTTCCTTCCTGAGAAGGTGTGGACAAACCAACAGTAACTTTTCTTGAAATAGTTGCTTCACCCTGAATTAAAATATTATTAACTTCAATTCCATTTGCAGAATTTGAACTTATTTTCTCATTAAAAATTACTGGTCCATTAAATTGCGAAATATTATCAGATTCTAATCCACCTTCAACAATTATTGACTTACTTACTGAAACTATATCTGGAGTAATATATTCAATTGCTTCGTTGAAGTTTGCTTCTCCAACCACTGATGGGATTGGAGTTTCAAATGTTTCTCCTTTTCCTGTTGAAGAAATCTTCTTATTTCCGATATAGAAGTCACCATCATTATTCATTCCTGTATAAATGACAGCACCTGCACCAAATTGTGAGGATTGTGAAAGAAGTTCCTCTTTTGGAGATAACTCTCTATCCTGCCTTTCTGGGAATGCTGATGAATAATTTCCTGGACCAAATCCAAGATACTCAAATGTGTGTCCACCTGCCCTAATAATAGAATTTCTTCTAAATTCAATTGGGAAAACATTAATCCTTCTTACCAAATCAGTTTGTACATGATTTTGTGCAATAGTTCCTAAAACTGCTCTTTCAACCTCAATATTATTTGATAAAACAGTTCCGACAATTCTAACTATTTCATTATTAATTAATAAGAAATCTCCAATACTAAGATCATATTTATTATCAACGACTAAAGTTGTTGCTGTCAATAAAGCATCAACCGAAGTTGTCAAATTTGTTGAAAGATTTCCATAACTATAAATCATTCTTTCAAAAACATTTTCATTATCAACAGAACTAGTTCCTCCTCTGGAAGAAAGTCCATCATAATTTAAGGTTAATGAACCTGTTGTTACTGCAGTTGTTTTAACTCCAACATTAACAGTAAATGATGTTTTTGTTGGAATACTTGAAATAAGTTTTTCTCCATTAAAGAAATCGTCATCAGCACCAGAAATAACAACCTTATTATTTCTATTAAGACCGTGTTTTGCTGGTGTAGTCGCATATGTTGCAATTCCAGTTGCTGAATCATACGCTAATCCTAATGTAGGTATAGTTAATGATTTTCCTGTTAAAGTATAATAAGATGGAGAGAATTCTGTCAGTGCTACACCAGCAGAAACTGATGGATTGTTAATTGGAGAAACTGATTGTGCACTGAAACTCTTTGATCCAGTAATTCCCGTTACTTTATATACTCCATTATATTTTTTATAATTTTCACTGACTATTCCCTCAACTTTTAAATTATCTCCAATATTGTTATAGACTTCACTTACGGTAACAGTTCCTGTAACGTGTCCAGATGTCGTTGCAATACCAACAACGTTTAAAGTTTCTCCCAAAATATATCCACTTCCACCATCAATAATATCAACATCCAAGAGAGAACCTGAAGCGTCAACAACAACTTTCGCAGAAGCTTCTGAACCAAATCCAGTAGTACTTACTAATTGTGCATTATAGAAAGTTTCCGACAATCCAATTCCAGTTCCATAATTTGAACCAGGAAGTCCTATGGATACAGAAATTGCTCTGTTTAATCCAT
>WOR8_10006696_pt1 | contig 11039 bp, 8 predicted proteins | sample DeeMarSeWOR38_10_FD_19890 | JGI IMG/M metagenome (IMG submission 19890)
AAGAATGAGTGAAACAACCAGCATTCGGAAGAAGTTGCTCTCCGCAGCGCCTACTGAGATCAGTCCGAATTGGAATATGGCATCACTGAGGGCCCAGGCTAGAGCCGTGAATATCGCCAGCGCGAAACCGACCTGTTTGTCTCGCTCTGACCAACGACCGCGCTCTTTCGCATTTTCTGGTTGGTCTGCTCTAGCAATCAGTGAGACCCCCACGACAGTTGCGACTGCTCCCAGTATCCTCTGAAGTATTACTGGTTCACCCAGAAATGCGGCTGTGAGAAGATAGACAAGTAGAGGGTAGCTCATTGCGATCGGAAAGGCTCGAGAGACCCCGATTCTCTCCTGACTCAAGAAGTACATTGCATCCCCAATCACAATTCCAATGATCATGGAGACCGCAAGAGGAAACATTGCATCTACTGGGACTACTATGTTCAGACTCCCAGTTGACCCTACAGCGAATACATACGCAAGAGGAAGACTAACCCAAATACGAGTGAACATGATGTCAAGAACACTGATGTCCTCACTCATTCTAAGGTAGACGACATTCGTCACTCCAAAGAAGATGGTGGCTGCTATGGCACTGAGCACACCAAAGACATACGGGTCCAGTACTTGCATCGCCAGCTATAGACAAAAGCCTACCTAATAATGATTTGACTTTCAGCGTCCGATTGAAATACCACAGAATGGACACTGGACGACTTCTCCTCTTCTGAGATTCTCAACATTGTCCAGGGTCAAGGAACTACTACACTGAGGACAAAGCCATTCGTAATCCCGCTTCTGAGTCTGTGCTGGCATGCTCACCCTCCATTTCTGAAAGATCCTAACGACCGATAGACACGCCACAGAATTGACATTTAACGACGTTGCCCTTCCGCAACTCTTCGACATTCGCTAGGGGTAGTGGACTTGAACACATTGGACATAACCATGCGCTCAGGCGCTCACGTAGGTCATCGATGGCTGGGAGAATCATAGCCTGATCTTCTCCTGAAACCTGAATCGTACAGGATGCACCCTTCATTCCGACTGGTCCAGTCACCTTGATTTCGACACCCACATCCTTGCCGGTATACTTCCCTTTCGCAAAGCCGACAATCGTCCCGAAGAACACTCCATCGGTCTCCTCTGTGTTACTACTGACCTCAAAAAAGTTCGATTCATCGACGATTCTCAACGATTTCTCAAACATCTCCTCTGGTGTCCACTCATCAATTTTGATGCTGATCTCTCCACATTCCAGCTCTTTGAGCTTCACCTTAAAGTCCTGTGGTGATACCTGCTGTGGAATTAAGAGGTCACAGACTGAACGAATTACAAATGGTTTCGCAGTGAGTGTGTGAGGTTGTCCACGCATGTCCATGTATGAGACCCCTGCCACAATCTCTCCCTTCACACAGTCCTGGGTAGGAAGGAAATCAAAGGTTGGACTTCTGAACCCGGAGGGTTCTATCTTTGCGAAGAATGTGTCGTGGTCTTCTCCTGCAAATCTCAGTGCATCCTTGGGGTATGATAAGAGATAGACTGTGACATCAGTAATGATATAGGGAGAGTCATTGAGTACCTTGACCTTGAACCTCATTCTGTTACCGATGAACTCGCCTCCTCTTCTGACTTCAACTCCCTCTGATGTCTTTGTTGGAGGTGCTCTCCTGACATCTGATATGGCATGAGTCACTCCAGGTATCGGTTTCTTGGAAGTCGATGGATAGCTTGTTCTCACAACTGCTCTTCTACGTTCAAGGGCTTTACGTCGGGCTTCCTCAGCCTGTCTGAATCTGGCGAGCTCATCCTGTCTGCGTCTTTCCCTTTCGTCTCTCCGTTTCTCCTTGGATTCTTCAGTTTCTGGTGGGATTGACATCCAGCACATTAGAAATATCACACCAAGTAATGAGAAGAAGATCGCTGATGAGATGTGAGTGGTTGTAATTTCATCAATAGCTGAAACTCCTGAGAGAGAGACAGCGATAGAGATAAACATCAGTCCTATGAAGAAGACTACATATACCCAAAGGCCGACCTCCTCTTTCTGGCTCTTCCTTGTTTTTACTTCCCCTTCCTGCGTCATAGGATAGCCTCTGCTTGTTCTCATCTGTATCGTGGGAGGATAAAGAGTTTTCCAGTTCTCTGAGAGATAGCAAAATTATATCTTTGCTCAACAAGTATCAGAAGTAAGAAGGTTAGGAAAGTTGGGGAAGAATAGAATCATCCTTTTGGCAATCATAGTTGGTCTTATCATTGTCAGTTACAATGTTGGGCCAACACATGCTCAAGTTGATGGGTTCCCTATCGGGATGAATCTCTCCTATATCACAAACGTATTCTTCCAATACACGCCAGAGATACCTGAGTATGAGATTACATTCGATTTTATCCAATGGGCGGACCAAGATAATCTGGTTGTAGAATATGATCTTGACTCTGTGAGGTACAACCAGTCATTCCTAGAGGTCCGTCTTCCATTAGCCGAGAGGCCGTATCTCTGGATGGATGTTACATCATGGTCCCTCTATGAGATAATTGAGATCTCTGGAATCTATTATCAAATCATACAGATCGTGGACCATTTCATGGGTACATTTGGTGACATTGAATGTTTCCGACTTGAGTATATTCTTTCAGACGAGGCATGGGAAAACGCGACAGATCTCTATTATCACACGGAATTGGGATTGTTACTCGATTATACTCATTGGGTCGAAAGCATTCCTGGAAATTGGTCTAGGATATACAGCTCGTTTGTACTCTCCGGTAACTTCAATGTCTTCAACCCTCCGACATTCACAATACCTCCGCCAGATACAACCACCACCACAACTTCAACGACTACTACGACGACAACCACTACTCCGTATGATCCGACTACATCTCCCACAGCAACAAGTACACCGACCCCAGATAGTTCTCCATCAATTGGTACAGACATATTGTTGGGGGTTGGAATTTCAATCGAATTGCTCATAGTCATCATATTTGTTCGAGCAAGAAGAAACTGAATTGAAAAAATATATCCCCCTTCAGATGCAACACAACTTGAGGAAGATATCGGGGATGTTGAACAGTCACAGAGTCATGCTTGTCTTTTTTCTCTCAGGCTTGATTCTATTGAGTCAAATAGCATCTGTCGAAAGTCTATCCGATTTCCCGATTGGTCTTGTTCTGGAGTATTGGCATGAGGAGCATTATGAGAGTGATTACTCTGTAGAAGTAACCACCGTATACAATATTACACGAAGAGAAGGTCCCAATGTGGAGGTCGAGCATTTCACAGATGGGATATTTGATTTTAGAGAAATCATCGACTTCCCAGATGATCTGTTGCTTCGATATGGAGCGGCTCAACTCTGGGCTGATACGTCTGAATGGGCCTTGAACGAAGATGTCTGGATGGCTTTGATAGAATATAGAATTGTAGCAACAGAATTCCTCTGGGATGAACCGTACGGTCCATACGAATGCTTCCTGCTGCGGCACTCTGCAAATGAAAGTGATATCGGTTACGAAATAAATCTCCTTTATGATATTGGTTATGGAATCTTGATCCACTATGATGAGCTAGTTTGGATGCAAAACAACTTCACCATTGTGTATGAGCATACAGCTCAACTGGTTGGTCACAACATGTTTGATTTTGAAACACCGGTGCCAACCACTCCAGCTCCATTCTTGGATTTCTACATCATAGGAATTGTCATTGAAATTGTTATCATCTTGGCACTTGTGCTTCTCAGAATGAAGAGTACCAATTGACCAATGCAAGGAATTGGTGTTGGGCTCTAGAAGAATCATTCCTTGCTATTCAATTTGTTTTTAACGAAATTTGTTGAAATGTATGTGAAATTAAATTTCCGAGGGAGAGAAATTTGAAGCGCGTTTCAATATTGGTGGTCTTACTTCTTATAGCTACAGTGGTGCCTGCGGTTCCTGTAATCGCACAAACAGAGCAAGGACTCGAATGGGGATTCGCGTACGATGATGAATTTCATTTCATGATGCATCTCAATAGTACTGGTTTTCAGATCACTGAAGAGATCTACCTTATTTGCAATGAAACTCTTCCAAGTATCCCAGACGCAATATCGAACTGGACTGATCTACCACATACAGGCATTGAGGCATACTACGCAAACGGAACCCAACTTGGAATCGAAATAATTGCCTTTGTGGCCATGTACAATGTTTACCTCCCCATCGGAAACTGGAGTCTTTTGAGTTCACTTGTACGGAGAACACACGATGTAGAGAACTTGACCATGGCTATCATAGAACCCTCCTTCTGGGGATACCGTTGGGAGGATGACGATTGGGTGCTAACTGATGGTGGAGTGACGATTTATTCCAATTATACTATCAATGTCCATGTGGAATATCTCAAGACTGATGGATTCCTAGCGAACTATACTGTTGATGCATATAACACGACAACAGGGGCTGACGCTGGAGAGATTGTTCTGGAACGTTTGGGCATAGAAGAATACAGAGAAACAACAGATCCAATTATAGTGACCCATCCAAACGATATAGTGTACGTTGAAGGTCAGGTTGGGAATAGCATCACATGGTATGCTTCTGATGATTATCCAGCTACCTATGAGATCTATGTACTCCCTGTAACAAACCCCCAAATCTTGATAGCCCCATTTAGAATCAAATCAGGATTGTGGAACGATTCATCAGAGGCGATCACTATTGCTGTCGATGGCTTGTCAGTTGGAGTACGTGACTATACCTTGATAGTCCATGATCTCAGTGGAAACCATGACGCCGATACCGTAAGGGTGAGCGTCATAGAAGAGTCAGATACATCTCTGATATGGATTATTGTTCCTCTCTTGGGAATCATCGTAGCAATCATAGCATCTATTGCGTTAAGATGGCATCAGACTAGAACAGGTTGACGATTCTAAATCAATCCAACCCTGTCATTGAACTGCGTTATGAGCTCATCAATCTTCGGAGTTGTCTGCTGGATTCGCTCCCAGTATCCAGGATAGTCGTACCACTGGGCATTCAATTCATCTAGTTCCATTCCCTGCTGCTCAATCCAGGTGAAATACTTCAAGTGATGAACTCTCTTCTTGTCATAGTGATTGAGTTCTATCATTGCATCTGTCTTCTGAGCCATCAGATGTCCATGGTAGTCCTTGACTGCATCCTTCTCTGCGTATTTTCCATCACTTTCTCGGGCTTCTCTAATACGTGACTGGTACATGTCCATCGAGTCAGTGAACACTGTAATGACAACATCATTTTTGGTGAGTTCATAGTATTTGGAGAACTTGATTGCCATCAGTAGGTTGGCAATGCTAGAGATACCCAGTAGGGGGAGGTCGTTCACCATGGTTTCGGGAGCTCCAATATCGTTCACCAGATATTTTTTCCCAGCCTCCTCATTGAACAGTCTCATGATGTTCATGGAGTCATTGTCATCGATAGCGATGATCTGGTCAGTGTTTCTTACATTGTGAATCCAAGGAACATGCTTGTCACCAATACCTTCAATCCTGTGAGCACCATATCCGTTCAGCCATAGGGTTGGACACTGCACAGCTTCACCAGCTGCGATTCTTGAAGTGGGATAAGCTTGCTTCATGAAATCACCGCATCCAATGGTGCCAGCAGAGCCTGTAGTCAGAGTGACACCACGGTATACATCGTTACCAAGTTCTTTGTCCAAGATTTCTTTCATCGCATTTCCAGTGATGTCGTAATGCCAGAGGTAGTTACCAAACTCGCTGAACTGATTGAAGACGAACGCATTTTCTCTAGTCGCCTTGAGCTCAGCGACCTTGTCGTAGATTTCTTTGACATTGCTCTCGCTGCCAGGGGTCTTGATGATCTCGCTGGCCACAGTCTGTAGCCAGTCGAATCTCTCCTGACTCATCTCTTCAGGGAGGATTGCCACACTGTCACATGCAAGAAGGGTTGCATCGTAAGCACCACCCCTACAGTAGTTTCCTGTTGAAGGCCAAACTGCCTTGTGGAATGTGGGGTCGAATTGACCAGTGACGAGGGGAGGTACAAGACATCCGAAGGTAGCCCCAACCTTGTGCGCCCCGGTCGGAAACCACTTGCCAACCAGTGCGATGATTCGAGCATCAACACCAGTGAGCTCTGGAGGGATCTCCAGGTAGTTCGCCAGAGGCTTGAAGAGACCGCCCTTGTCGATTGGTTCGTTCTTCCATGTGATTCTGAAAAGGTTCTGAGGAACCACATCCCAGAGACCGATGTCCTTCAGTTCATCCTTTATTCTGTCAGGAGTCTTCGAAGGGTCCTTCATCTGTTCAAAGGTCGGAATAACGATGTTTCGTTCACGACATCTCTCAACGGTTCTTGCAAGTTGGGTTTCATTCTTCGTCAAGTCAATCATTGTACAGTCATCTCTTGAGCGCTCCCAGAAGCGTACCGAGGTGCGAAAAAGGGTTTCGGCCTGACAAGATTCGCCACTAACGAAGTGTTAATAATCAACTATAGTGCAATCCCTCTCAGTTTAGCAGCTTTGCTATTTAGGCTCTGGTCATTGAGTTTGGACTGGAGACTCACCTTGGATCATGTTACGGTGGGTAAGAAAAGATGAGTAAAGAGAAACACGTGTACACATTCGGCGCAGGTGACGCCGATGGCGATGCTTCCATGAAGAACCTGTTGGGCGGGAAGGGTGCATCCCTTGCGGGAGCAACCCTTCTAGGACTTCCAGTGCCCCCAGGTTTCACTATCACTACAGAGGTGTGTAATCTCTACCTCGCATCAGGAGGACTGAGTGCTGGCATCAAGGATCAAGTGAAGGAAGCTCTAAAACGAATTGAAGATTATATGGGCATGAAGTTTGGCGACCCAAAGAACCCACTTCTCGTATCTTGCCGTTCTGGAGCCAGACAGAGCATGCCTGGGATGATGGAGACCGTCTTGAATGTCGGTCTAACCACATCTACGATACCCGGTCTCATTGATGAAACACAGAATGAGAGGTTTGTCTATGACTCCTATCGACGACTCATCACAATGTACAGTGATGTCGTAATGGAGAAGGCTGAAGGCATTGAGGTAGATGAGGGTCATGGGATTCGGGCTCAACTCGAGAGGATCCTTGAGAGAAAGAAGAAGGATGTTGGGTGTCTGACCGACACCTGTCTGAGAGTTGAACATCTGAAAGAACTCTGTGAGGAGTACAAGGACGCCATCCGAAAGACACTGGGCAAAGAGTTTCCTGACGACCCCTATGAACAACTTTGGGGCGGCATCGGCGCTGTCTTCAAGAGCTGGGGTGGAAATCGTGCAGTAGCCTATCGCCGCATCGAAGGGATTCCAGACGAGTGGGGAACTGCTTGCACTGTTCAAACGATGGTCTTCGGTAACATGGGCGAGAGCTCTGCAACTGGTGTTGCATTCTCACGGAACCCAGCCACAGGTGAGAACAAGTTCTATGGAGAGTTCCTCATTAACGCACAGGGTGAAGACGTTGTTGCAGGGACTCGAACTCCAAACGCAATGAATGATTACAGCAAGAACGAGCAGAGCAAGGACCTACCAACACTTGAGGAGACCATGCCAGAGATCTATGCAGAGCTCGAGAGAATCAAGGACAAGCTCGAGGATGACGCAAAGGACATGCTCGACATTGAGTTCACTATCCAAGAGGGCAAACTTTTCCTCGTGCAGCATCGCGTTGGAAAGCGGACTGCCACTGCATCACTCAACATCGCTATGGACCTCTTAGAGGACAAGTGGATTGATGAACCAACAGCTATTCTTAGAGTCGCACCAGATCAGCTTGGTCAACTGTTGTATCCGATCCTTGACCCAGATGCTGAGAAGTTAGAAACACCGATCGCTAGGGGGCTTCCAGCTGGTCCTGGTGGAGCATTCGGGCAGATTGTGTTCACATCTGAGGCGGCAGTGGAATGGAGCAAGGCTGGAAAGGATGTAGTTCTGATAAGAGAAGAAACCAGTCCCGAAGACATCGAAGGAATGAGAGCTGCAAAGGCAATCCTCACAGCACGTGGTGGAATGACCAGTCACGCAGCTCTTGTCACGCGTGGATGGGGTCGCTGCTGTATTGTTGGAGCTAGCGGGCTTGACATCAACACCTTCGAGAAGACAGTCACTATCAACGGCAAGGTCTACAAGGAAGGAGACACCTTCACTCTGAACGGGACCTTGGGTCTTGTGTATGAGGGTGAACTCCCGATGATTGAGGCGACTGAGAATCCAAAGCTTCAGGAATTCATGGGACTCATCGACAAGTATCGTAGACTTGGGGTTAGAGCAAACGCTGACACACCGGAAGATGCCAAAGTCGCTCTTGAATTCGGAGCTGAAGGAATAGGTCTCCTAAGGACTGAACACATGTTCTATGGTGAGGGAAGTGACGAACCATTATTCCTCCTAAGAAAAATGATCCTTAGTAAGACCCGCAGTGAGCGACTAAGAGCTCTGAATGAGCTCGAGCCGTATGTGAAGGACGACATCAAAGCGACGCTAGCAGTGATGGATGGTCTGCCTGTCACAATACGACTACTCGATCCACCTTTACACGAGTTTGTACCTCAATCTAGAATTGGACAGGAGAGACTCGCACACGCCCTTGACATCCCTCTGGAAGAGGTCAAGAAACGTGGTGAGCAGATTCATGAGAGTAATCCGATGATGGGTCACCGAGGTGTCAGGTTAGGCATCACCTATCCTGAAGTATACGAGATGCAGGTGCGAGCAATTCTCGAGGCTGGTGCTGAGCTCATCAAGGAAGGTAAGAAGGTCCAACTTGAGATAATGATTCCAGTCACCATCGGAAGTGCAGAGCTCAAGACAATGGAACTGATTGTGGATCGTGTCTATGAGGAAGTCAGAAACGAGGTTGGATTTGAAATTCCATACCTATATGGAACCATGATTGAGACTCCTCGTGCGTGCATGCGTGCGGGAGACATGGCTCAGTCTGCTGAGTTTTTCAGCTTTGGAACCAACGACCTGTCACAGATGGGCTTCGGTTTCTCACGGGACGATATCGACACATTTCTCCCTGAGTATCTTGACAGGCACATTCTGCGAAATGACCCATTCGTCAGTATTGACAAGAGGGGTGTTGGGCAGCTCATGGAGATTGCCATAGAACGAGGTCGAAAGACACGCCCAGACATCAAGCTAGGTGTCTGCGGAGAACATGGTGGAGACCCGAGGTCAGTGGGCTTCTTCCATGAGATTGGTCTTGACTACGTTTCCTGTTCTCCATACAGACTGCCTATTGCCAGGTTGGCAGCTGCCCAGGCAGCTATCCAGTCCGTGGATTGGCTTCTGTTAAAGAAATGAAACCACAGGTGCTAGGACTATGTTCCAAGCACCTTCTTTCTATTTTTTCCTCATCAGGAGAATACCAAGGATGATGATAATCACTCCACCTAGTCCGACTGCAAGATACAGAAACATGCCATCCTGAGGTTGTGTAGTAGGAGTCGGTGATGTAGTAACTGTCGTACTTGGAGTAGGGACACTCGTCGATTGCCAACCTTCAGTGCAGGAATCAGCATAGTCTCCTGGCCAGTAGCTCTCTGGAGGATTATCAACTGAACACTGAAGAGTATTATTCATACCAAGTGAGAAATCCAAGCTATATGCTCTAACTCGATATATATGATCCATCGCTATGAATCCAGTAGAATCCCATACATAGAATGTTTCTGTCAGGTTCTGTTCGAGTAATTGGAATGTAAACCCATCATCGCTACTCATCCAGACTGAGAAATAATTGGTATCATTCGCGTTCAAGTCATAACATGTCCAGGTGAGATTCCACCTGCCTTGGAGGATTGGTGTCGCTGGAAAAGTTGGTGGAGGATACGTAAATGGAAGATTAATGTCGACTCTTATTGGAGGATTCATATTCACTACAGGGGAGAAGTAGTTTCCAATGGTCACCCCTGTATATTCAATTGATGTGACATCAGAACCATGTTTCGAAATCAGGGTGAATTTGGCTGTTGTATTTCCTAAGAGATAGTAAGTGTCAAACATGATTTCTGTTGGTGTCTCTGGTTCGCTTGTAATGACGATTTCTTCTCTTGTGTCAATCTGTAAATCATAAGTCATGTTTTCGGAATACGCGTAAGTCCAACAGTATATGCGAATGGCTATTGGTTTTGACAACCTGGATCTGAAAGAGCCAGACTCTGGTGTATCAACCGCTCCTTTATCCATAGCTAACAATACTGGGTACTCGAGTTCAACCAGATCAACTTCATTGTCATGGTCAGCATCTGTCCAATGGTAGATGTCAAAGGCGGGGTCTCCTCCGTGACTAAGATTCAGATTTACGCTAATGTTATTCCCAGAATGAATCCCAACGAACGTTTCCCAAGAGAAGCCCTGAAGGCAACACAGAGGTGAAGGCCAAAAATCTTGCTCTGTTGGTTCTGCTACCTTTCCTTCTCTTGTTTCATTGAATCCACTTCTTATTGAGATGTTTGAAGATACCACTGGGATATCCCATGAACTGCGGATGAATACATGGTCACCAGCAATTGAAGAACAATTAGTGATCTCCTGAGGAACAGGTTGCCACCTTGAGGTCCAAGTGAAGGTGACATTAGTTTCTGCATTCACATATGTTTCATCCTGTAGAGGAGGGTTTCGAGGAAAGACAATGACACCGGAATCAACGACGAATGGAAAATGTAGGGGCATGATAGAGAGACCAAGAAGAACCAACAGCAGTGTGGAATACACTCTTACTTTCATACCTTCTTTCTGCCCTCCTCGAAACCTCCGCACATGGTATGGCATAGGTTTGATATCAATCTAATCTTAGAACAGCGTTTCTAAAAGAAAGAGGGGGAGACCCGGAGGTCTCCTATTTCTTACGTTCTAAAAGGACTAGAAGAATTATGATGATGATAACTCCACCCGTTGCAGCTATCACGAGCTGTGAGGTCGTATCCAAGAAAGGAAATCCAGGTGGAATAGGTGTTGTAGTAGTTGGAGATGTGGTTGGAGTGACTGTCCTGTTGTGGAACGGAGCATGACAGACGAAGACATCG
>WOR8_10009440_pt1 | contig 11038 bp, 12 predicted proteins | sample DeeMarSeWOR38_10_FD_19890 | JGI IMG/M metagenome (IMG submission 19890)
TGCTGCACCCTAATTTATAAAATCAGATGCGAATCCCGCCCAGCGGGGCAACGCAGCCATTGGGCCTTAGATGGGGTTTTGAAACCACTTCTAAGCAATGGCTATCCGCTCCTTGCGCGTCGTCGTCCTCGAGCGCTTTAGCGCATACGCCTGTGTGCGTCTGCGGCAAAGTCTAAACCGCCTTTATTCACGTTTTGGGTTGGTCGCTCTAACTGCACGCTGACTTACCATTGACACAAAAGACGCTTTACACTATACTTTGCGGGCTTTAAGTGTTCGGTATGTTTCATTTTTGCCCTTGTTCGCGGCGGGCGATCAACATAAACGCTCTCAAAATATGAATGGAATAACGGAATCGGTTCATGACGCTATCAGAAATTGTTAAGGCTCTGGATGCAACCCTTTTAACAGGGGAGGATAAACTCGATAAAAATATCACCAGATGCGGTGCCAGTGACCTGATGAGTGACGTGCTGGCCGCGGTTTCTGAAGATTGTGTCTTGTTAACCGGTTTGACGACCGTTCAGGTCATCCGGACTGCTATGGTAGCCGGCGTCGGGGCGGTGGTCTTCGTCAGAAAGAAACAACCCCCCCAGCAAGTGCTTGACATGGCCACAGAACAGGGCATTCCGCTGATATCAAGCCCATATTCCATGTTTGTCTCCTGCGGCAGATTGCATGCGTGTAACCTCACCGGGCTGGACGGCAAGCGATAACCCGCATTGAAGGATTTCCGGCCGGTCCGGATAACCGGACGATCCGAAATTTTTAGGCCCATGCCCCGACTAAAAAAAAGCTTTCACATCAAAGCCAGGGATTTTATCCGTGCGGGTGAAGCTTCGATCAATGTTCAAAACCTTCTCAAATCCATGGATTTTGATCCACGCTTAATTCGGCGGGTCGCCATCTGCGGTTACGAAAGCGAAATGAATGTGGTCATGCATGGCGGTGACGGTACCCTGAGCATCGAGGTGGACGAGCAAAAGCTGGTTTTGGAAATAATCGATGACGGCCCGGGTATAGAGGACATCGAGCTGGCGATGCAGGCCGGATACTCGACGGCTAATGATGACCATCGCGAAATGGGCTTTGGCGCCGGTATGGGACTTCCGAATATGAAAAAAAATTCAGATCACATTCAGATCGAATCTCCCAAAAACCAAGGAACTGCGGTTCGAATGGTTTTTTTTATTCCTGAAAAAGGAAAAACAAATTGAGTAAAAAAATAACCTCCACCTGTTTCGTGCATTTCGAAAAAGACCTGTGCGCCGGTCGCGGGACCTGTCTGCCGGTCTGCCCCACCAAAGCCATCCGGATGAAAAACAAGAAGGCCGTTCGGATTGTTGAGCAATGCATCGGTTGCGGTGAATGTATTCGTGTTTGCCGCGAGAGCGCCGTTAGCGCGGCAACCGAAAAACCAGAAATGCTCGGCGAGGATCACATCGCCATTGCTCTGGTATCACCGGTACTCTACGCGCAATTTCCCGGTGTGATGCCCAAAGATGTACTGTTGGGACTTCGACAGATGGGTTTTCAACACACCATCGATATGTCCTATTTTCTTGAGATTTTTCAATACGCCACCGAAGAATTCATCAGACGCAACCGCAAATCCGGTCAGGCCCCCTGGCCGTTGATATCACCGGTCTGTCCGGTAGTGGTGCGGCTGATCGCATTTAAATTTCCCAGCCTGTTGCCCAACGTCTTGCCCGTTTTGCGACCGGTGGCCCTGATGGCCCGGGAAGTCAGACGGAACCTTATCACCGAATATCTGGATAAAGGCCAGGAGGTTATTCTATACTACATCAATCCCTGTCCAACCAAAAAAGATCCCTCTTGCTTGCCGCCTCGCAGTCGATCCGCTCCCGCAGAGGTTGCCCTGGGAATCAACGATATCTACCCGCAACTGATTAAACATGTGGAGGAAATAAAAGCAGCAGACGCCATCCCCTTCTATCAAACCCGTTTTGAATACGAAACATGTGCTACCGGCAACGCTTCAATGTGGGGAATGTCCGGTGGCGAAATTGCCGACATGGATATCGACCGGTCCCTGGCTGTTTCAGGTATGGAGGAAACCATTCATTATCTTGAAAAAATTGAAATGGGATTGTTTCAGGATATTGAATATATCGAATTTCGAACATGCCGGGAAGGCTGTTTGGGCGGCGCACTCAATGCCATTGATAAATATCTGGCCAAAAGCACCGTCCAAAAAATGGTCAAACAATTCGGTCTCGGTAGACGTCTGCACCGTGATAATATTTTACGTATGTACGAAAAAGGTGAGTTTCAGACCGATAAAGATCCATCCAAACTGACATCGCTGTTCGGCGCCCGCAAAAAGGCCCTTACCATTGAAAATATACAAAAAATCGAGAAAGTGTTGCAAATGATCAAAGGGACTGATTGTACCGCCTGCGGCGCCCCGGACTGCCGCACATTTGCCGAGGATGTGGTGCGCGGTGAAGCTAAATTAAATGAGTGCTTGTATATCGTGGACACATGAAGCCAAAGCGCCGATCTGTCTGATATCAACAATCCGGCTGGAAAGGATACAGTTAAAAATGCAGGTCAAAGATCTGGTGGAAAAATTCAAGCTTCAAGTCGTCGGCGGCCAAAAGGGGCTTGATCGTGACGTCACCGAGGGGTACTGCGGTGATTTGTTAAGCGAGGTAATGGGAAACGCTCCGACCGGGTGCGTCTGGATGACTGTTCAGGGGCATCAGAATATTGTGGCTGTGGCCGTGCTGCGTGAAATGGCCGCCATTGTCGTTACCGGCGGTCAGGAACCGGATGCTGAAACCATTAAAAAAGCGGATCAAGAGGGAATCCCTATTTTGCAGTGGCCGGATTCATCCTTTCGGTTGGCCGGTCGACTTTTTAGTGCCGGGGTCGGGAACCCTGGATCAGAATAATTTGCGATTCGGCAAAAACAAGAGCGTGCCGGTTAATGCACTGTAAAGTTTAGCCACAAAGTTCCCGAAGGCTGCAAAGAAAGCAGCCATGATTATTTTTTAAAACGTTGTGCTCTTCGTGTTCTGCGTGGTGAAAAATTTATCGCAAATTTAACAGTCAATGGTAGCAAGCACCTTTGTGAATCATATTTGCATGATGTGTAGAGGAATTCAACTGTTGTTAAAAAAGTTTAAAGCCGACCTCCACATTCACTCCTGCCTCTCACCGTGCAGCGACTGGGACATGAGCCCCAGAAAGGTTGTTGAAAAAAGCCTTGAGCAGCAACTTGATTTAATCGCCATTTGCGATCACAATACCGCCGAGAACGTTGCCGCAACGATGCGCGAAGGCGGCCGGCGGGGCCTTGCCGTTTTGCCGGGTATGGAAATTTGCTCCAGGGAGGAAGTTCATCTGGTCACGCTCTTTAAAAAAATCGAAGATGTCCTCAAAATGCAGGAAATTATTTACAAGCATCTGAGCGGTAAAAATCAACCGGAGGTATTCGGGCATCAGGTGGTCGCCGATGAGCACGATCACGTCCTGGGCGAAAATCCTCGCCATCTGATCGGCGCCACCGGGCTAAGTGTGATGGATATTGTAAAAAAGGCCCATCACCTCGGTGGCATCTGTATCAGTTCCCATGTGGATCGTCCGTCTTATAGTTTGATCGGCCAGCTGGGGTTTATTCCTGAAGATCTGCACTTAGACGCCGTCGAGGTATCCTATCGCGTGCCCCTTGAAAAGGCACGCGACCAGATTGCGGGTATCGGCCATTATCCGTGTGTGACATCTTCAGATGCCCATTTTTTACACGACATCGGTAAGGTGTGGACGGAATTCATGATAGCGGCGCCCTCTCTGGAAGAGCTTATTCTGGCGCTGGCCGGCAAAGATGGGCGCCACATCGTAAATTAAATGCGTGAGTTATCACTACATATTTTAGATGTCGTTGAAAACGGAATTACCGCCGGAGGGACTTGCATCTGGATAGACGTTGAAGAAGACGATAATGCCGATCAACTCAAAATCACCATTCGCGATAACGGTCGCGGCATGCCAATTGAAAAATTGCAAAATATCAATGATCCATTTATAACATCCCGAACGACGCGCAGAGTCGGCCTGGGACTTTCGCTTCTGGCAGCTGCCGCCGAGCGTTGCGAAGGGGCAGTGCGGGTCGACACAGCGCCCGGGAAGGGCACCATGGTTGAAGCGACTTTTCGCCATAGCCATATCGACCGCGCCCCTCTGGGGGATATGGCTGCAACGATTACAACCCTCATCATCGGAAATCCGGGAATCGATTTCATCTATTCGCATCGAATCGATGGTGAGGAATTTAGTCTGGATACGCGTGAGATTCGGGCCGAAATGGAAGACCTCTCCCTGTCTGACCCGATCGTCATCCATCATTTAAATGAATCGATCCGATCGTCGCTCAAACAGATGGCGTCGAACAAAAAAATTTAAAATCCACAATGCATAATGGAGGCATCAGATGGCAAAGCTGACAATTGAAGATCTCAAAAAAATCAAGGAAAAAACCGCCAGATTAAACTCGTTAAGAGATGGCCCTGCAAGTATAAAAATTACGGTACATATGGGAACCTGTGGAATTGCAGCCGGCGCCCGCGATGTCATGAATGCCCTCATGGAGGAAATGGCGGAAGCCGAACGAGCGGATATTCGGGTGGTTGCTTCCGGTTGCATGGGCATGTGCTCCAGTGAGCCCAATGTCACTATCGAAGTCGAAGACAGCGAACCCATTGTGTATCAACAAATGTAAACCGGTAGCTATCTTAAATTGGTATATGTTTCCCGATTCCTTGCTTTCGGTTGGCAGTAGTCGGTTCAAAGGTTCGGCGTTCAAAGGTTCAGAGGTTAGAAAATCACAAACAGCTGACAGGGATAAGAATTTAGAGAACAGATGGCAGATTTCAAAACGCGGGGTTTATCCCCTTCCAAAAAACCAAGTCTCTGAACCTTTGAAGCCGGGAATCTTGAACCTGAGGAAGATATTGATGATGGTAGACGGAAAAGATCTCAGGACGATCTGGTTAAGCCCCGATGAAAAATCGGTTAAAATCATCGATCAGCGGCGCCTGCCACATGAATTGGTGCTGATCGATTTAAAAACTGTTGATGATGCCATCACAGCCATCAGAGAGATGGCTGTCCGCGGCGCCCCTCTGATCGGGGCTACCGGCGCTTACGGTGTTTATCTGGCCGCCGTGAACGCCCCCCCACATTCGAGCGAAAACAGCTACTGGCTTGCCGAATGCGACCGCCTCAAATCAGCCCGGCCCACGGCGGTCAATCTCGCCTGGGCGGTAGACAGGGTCCTGCAGAAAGTATTGCAAGAAAAGCGGGCGGATAAGCGCGTTGCCACCGCCAGAGATCAGGCCGCTTCCATTACCGAACAGGAAGTAGATCGCTGCAAAAAAATCGGCGAACACGGTCTCCCATTGATCGAAGCAATCAGTCGGCGCAGGCAGGGCCGCACGGTCAATGTGCTGACGCATTGCAATGCCGGCTGGCTGGCATGTATCGAGCACGGCACCGCCACCGCCCCTATTTATGCGGCATTTGACAGGGGTATCGATCTGCATGTCTGGGTGGATGAAACCCGTCCCCTCAATCAGGGTAACCGCCTGACCGCCTGGGAATTGGGAAAGCATGGTGTCAAACACACCATCATCACCGACAATGCCGGCGGTTATCTAATGCAACAGGGCCGCGTGGATATCGTCATTGTGGGAACGGATCGCGCGACCGCCACCGGAGATGTCGCCAACAAAATCGGAACGTATTTAAAGGCGCTGGCCGCCAAAGACAACAATGTTCCTTTTTACGTGGCCCTGCCTTCCAGCACATTTGACTGGGATCTTACAGATGGCATCAAAGAAATTCCGATCGAAGAGCGGGACCCGGATGAAATTCGCTATGTCGAAGGACTGGCAAACAACAAAATCGAACGCGTGCTCATTTGCCCGGCCGACAGCGCTGCCGCCAATTATGCATTCGATGTTACCCCCTCACGCCTGGTCACCGGATTTATAACTGAACGCGGCATCTGCAAGGCAACACCGGAGGGTATCAGACAATTATTCCCTGAGCGATACAGTAAAAAATAGGTTTCAGGTGTCCCTATCAGGTGTCAGCAAAACAGATGACAGAAGTCAGAGGTCAGAAAAACTGTTTGATCCTCTGTATTCAACATCTGTATTCTGTCATCTGGCATCTGTCCTCTGAAAACCTGACACCTGACACCCGAAACCTGAAACCTGATTAGATGAAGGCACCATATGCTGACAGAACTTGAAAAGAAAATCATAGCCTCGATCCAGGAAGATATGGAAATAACCGGGCGGCCGTATCTCGCCATTTCTGAAAAACTGGGCATTACCGAAACAGAGCTGCTTGATCGATTAAAAGATCTCAGCCAGCGCGGCATTATCCGACGCTTCGGGGCGACCTTACGGCATCAGCGCGCCGGATTCAGCGCCAATGCAATGGTGGCCTGGATGGTAGATGAGGACCGCATCGAAGAAGTCGGCCAGAAAATGGCGACTTTTGACCAGGTATCTCACTGTTATCGGCGCAACCCCGCCCCGGACTGGCCGTATAATCTGTATACCATGGTTCACGCCGACAGCGAACAGGCCTGCCGGGAGACGGCACGTACGATGTCCAGAGCCACTTCCGTTCAAGACTACACCCTGTTGTTCAGCCGGGAAGAATTAAAAAAAACATCGATGGTGTATTTTCCCTCCGATGAGGAGCATTAAAAACCGATTCCAAAACACCATATTATGCCCGATGGCAGCGTTGTAAATCGGTTCAAAATGCTCACGTACTATCGTGTACGCTCCACTTTCGAACCGTTTTACGCCTTGCCCTCAGACATAATATGAAATTTTGGAACCGGTTTTACTATTTAAACATCCATGACATGACGAAAGATGTGCCTCATATTTTACTGGTCAACCCCTGGATTCATGATTTCGCCGCTTATGATTTCTGGGCCAAGCCGCTGGGCTTAATGACCCTGGCCGGGTTGCTCAAAGCCCATGGCGTACAGGTATCCTATATCGATTGCCTCGACCGGTTTCACCCCAAAGCACCGCCCAGCGATCCGTCTGCACGCTATGGCCGTGGGCCCTACTTAAAATCACAAATCTCAAGACCGCACGGCCTCGAAGATGTTCATCGCCGCTTTTGCCGTTACGGTATTAACCCGGGCTGGCTGGTGGAAGACCTTCAGCGGTTACCGGTACCGGACGTGATCCTGGTGACCTCTTTAATGACCTACTGGTATACCGGCGTTCAGGAAACCATAGCCGTTTCGCGTGTCATTTATCCGCAAACTCCCATTATTTTAGGCGGCATTTACGCCAGTCTGTGCAGCGATCATGCCCGCAAGCACACAGGCGCGGATGACATTGTGACGGGACCGGCCGAAGCAGCCGTCTTTGACACAATTGCGCAACATACAGGATACCGGACGGCCATGCGCTTTGACCCTCAGAATCTCGAAACATATCCCTACCCCGCCTTTGATTTGCAGAACTGCATCAATTATGTGCCCCTGTTGACATCGCGCGGCTGTCCGTTTAAATGCACTTACTGCGCTTCGCATTTTCTCAGCCCAACCCGCCTGTGGCGCAGCGCGGATTCGGTCATCGAGGAAATTAAGTTCTGGCACCAGGCCCATCAGATCAGAGATTTTGTGCTGTATGATGATGCCTTTTTGGTCGACGCTGAACGACATGCCTTGCCGCTTCTGGAAAAAATTATTCAGGCCGACCTTGGCCTTCGGTTTCACACGCCCAATGCCGTTCACATACGAGGCCTTAGCGCTGAGATAGCGCAGTTGCTGTTCAGGTCCGGATTTACAACCCTGCGTTTGGGCCTGGAAACGGCTGAATTCGACGCACGGGATGACATCGATCACAAGGTGACGCAGGCCGATTTCAAGCAAGCTGCCGGAAATTTGAAAGCAGCCGGTTTCTCAAAAACTCAGGTGGGAGCCTATTTACTGATGGGGTTGCCGGGGCAGAATCTGACTGCCGTCGAGCGCTCGATCCGAATGGTTCAGGCGGCCGGCATAACGCCGATTTTAGCCTACTACTCACCGATTCCGCATACCGCCTTATGGCCGGTTGCCCTGAGCGCATCCCGTTACGATCTGGCCGCCGACCCGATTTTTACCAACAATTCAATTCTTCCCTGTCAGTCTGAAGCATTTAAATGGGAGACTGTCAGCGCTTTAAAAGAGCTTGCTTCTGGTGCGAAGACACAATAAAGTCCCTGCGGGTTGTCGTGCTTCCCGCTGGATGATACTTTGCAAACGTAACCAAGAACATAATCAAACACGAAAACACGAAATTTTAATATTTTTTCATTTCGCGTTTTCCTACTTTCGTGCTTTTGTGATAAATAACTTTTTCGAATTAATTTTCCAATAAGAGAATACTCAAGCAGAATGGAGAAGCGAAAAATGATAGGTCTCAAAGCCGTAGCTCTGAAGACGCAAAAAATCGAGACACTTGTCGTGCCCGTGTGCGCGGACAAAAAAATCCATGATGACCGAGCGCTGAACGCTGTCATCCAAAAGGCCTTAAAATTGAAAGAATTTAAGGCCGATAAAGAGGACCGCGTGACGCTCTATGATGTTAAACAACTCGCTGCTGCACGCGTTATCTGTGTTGGACTGGGGAAGCTCAAAAAAATCGACCTTGATGTTTTACGCTCATTTTGCGGTTCAGCGGTCGATAAATGCATTCAATCGGGATTTGAGACCGTCTGGATCGCCGTGCCGGCCGCTGAAAGGCTTAAAATGGAATCACCCGATGTGGTCGAAGCCATGATGGAAGGCGCCTGTCTGGGCAATCACATATTTGACAAATACAAAAAGGAAAAGAAAAAGAAAGCTCTCAAACGAATTAACTTTTGGATCAAACCGCCGGCAGCGGGCAAACTGGGGCGCATTGCGCCCAGAGTTCGCACCGTTTGTGCCGGCACGACCCTGGCGCGCGAGTGGATCAGCACACCATCTAACGAAAAGAGACCGGAACGGTTTACCCGCGCAATTGTTTCACAGGCCCGAAAATATGGTCTTAAAACCCGCGTGTTGCGCGCCAGAGAACTAAAACAGCAAAAATTCGGCGCCATGCTGGCGGTGGCCGCCGGCAGCAGCAGCAAACCCAGCCTGGTAATATTGGAGCATCAGCCGCCCGGTGCCAAAAAAAGCCTGGCGCTGGTCGGCAAAGGCGTCACGTTTGACTCCGGCGGTCTCAACATCAAAACCGGCAACGGCATGGCCGCCATGAAAGCCGATATGTCAGGAGCTGCGGTGGTTGCTGCCACGCTCATTACCCAGGCCCGGTTGAGAAGCAAAACACATATCATCGGCGCCATTCCCATTGTGGAGAATATGCCTTCGGGTGAGGCCACCCGGCCCGGCGATATTGTCCGGAGCTATGCCGGCAAAACCATTGAAATCGGCAACACGGATGCTGAAGGCCGCCTGATTTTAATTGATGCCATGTCTTATGTCGTCAAAAAATACAACCCGAAGATTATGATCGATCTGGCGACCCTGACCGGCGCCTGTGTTGTAGCCCTTGGCGAAAAAATTGCCGGTGTCTTTTCGACCGACGATCGGCTGGTTGAAGCCATTCAGGCATCCGGCGACAAAACCCATGAGCGCTGCTGGCCCATGCCGCTGCCGGAGGATTATAAAGAGCTTCTCAAAAGCGATTTTGCCGATCTGAACAACATGCCCAGCTCGCGCTGGGGAGGTGCCATCACCGCCGCCTTGTTTCTATCAGAGTTCAGCGGCGATACCCGCTGGGCCCATATCGATATTGCCGGCCCGGCCTATCACAAAAAAGGAAATGCGTATTGCGGCCCCGGGGGTACCGGATTTGGGGTGCGATTGCTGTGTGACCTAATCCAACGGCTATAAAAGGAAATTGACTTGATTGAATATGCAGAGGTAATACGGCAGGGCGATCGCAGCGGCAATGAAATGGTGGTGCGCTTCCGGTTACCCTCCGGACTCGAAATTTTCGCTCTGCCGACTATAAATTTTTACGGTGGCCACTGGGATCTGGGGCCTACCTGGAATTATGCGGTTATGACCGACAGACCGTTCCTGGTCGATTCCGGCAAATTTGGCCAGGGCATTCGGCTGCTGGCCATGATGGAAGCAGCGGGCCTATCGCATACCGATTTCGATTTCGTTTTGATCAGCCACAGCCATGAAGACCATGATGGCGGACTGGCCGAGCTGATCAAGGCCACCCGACTCAAGGTCAAAGCCCATGCCATTTATGATCGTCTGATTCGGCAATATCCCTGGCAGTCACCGGAAGCAAAAAAGGAAAACTTTCCAGCCAAATGCTGGCACTGTTTCATGCCCGAATCCTTTTACGCCAAAAATTGTCTGGACTATCATCAGGTGCTGCAGGATTTAGCCGTAGATGTGATCGCCGACGGCCAAACCCGGCTGGGGCCTGATGTCTGCACCTACCACCTGCCGGGTCACAGCCCGGATTGTCTGGCGGTCCGGCTGGGTGAGGAAGCCATCATCGTGGGCGATATTATTTTACCCGATATTTCTCCGTGGCCGACCCGCAAAGCCATGTTTGATGAAGTGGCTCAGGTTGTCAAACCGGCCTATATGGAGGCGGCTGCCATTTTTGGCTTGAGCCGCTACATCCGATCCCTCAAAACGCTCATCCGGATCGCCCATGACCATCCGGGGCTGCTGGTGCTGCCCGCCCATCGCTTATACTACGCCGACCGTTGGAACCCGACCGATCTGGCAGTCAGGTCCGGACAGCTGCTCGAGCACCACATCGAGCGCTGCGGTGCTATCATCGAAATTTTAAACGCCAGACCCCAGGCGGCTGAAGAGATCGCCATGGAATATTTTGAGGACCGCTTACTGGAAGGTTACGGTATCTTGATGGCCACCAATGAAATTGTCAGCCACTGTGAATTGCTGGTGGAAAGCGGGGATGTTGTCACCTTGGACGGCGACCGCTTTGCCGCCGGCGGCAGCACCCGGTTT
>WOR8_10006698_pt1 | contig 11035 bp, 6 predicted proteins | sample DeeMarSeWOR38_10_FD_19890 | JGI IMG/M metagenome (IMG submission 19890)
GTTTCTGCTGTTGTACATCAATCAAAACATCAAAGACAGAGTGAAAGCTTGTGACTCCAATATCACCCTTCTCGCCTTCCTCTTCAAGAAGTTCTTGGAAGTAGGCAATCAGATCTTGTGTATTGGACTCAGCTTCACTCTGTTGATCCATCAATTATTACTCCGGATTTCTCTGGTATGCCTGAGTTGCATTAAGTCCTTGTGGTCTTGCTACTCAATCAGACCTCTGAGAATCTCTTCAGCTCTGTCGCGGACACTCTTGATGTTCTTGCCATCTACGTACCCTTCGTAATAGTTCAGTGTGATAGTCAGTCTACCATTCACAGTAGCAACGCCAAGGACAATCTCCATTCCCATCGCTGAAGACGGTGCAAAGAATGCTCTCTCGACCTGGATGCTTGGAATCTCATCTGGGATGTCCAGCTTTCCAAGATTTGTGCTCATGAGCTGTGGTGAATTACTCATCATCCTTTCTCCGAATGACACTGCTAATCCGTCTGTCTTACTAGCAAAATCTGAGATCTTCTCGTAGCGACTCTGGTGGGGTTCGACTTGATCTCCAGCTAACGCAATTATGATAGCATCAACCAAGGTCTGGTCTAGTACAAAATGGTCCGCACCAACACTGAAGATCTTAGGTCCTTGCAGTTGATTTTCCACATCTTTGTGATATGCACGAACATTGTCCCAGAGTGATTTCTTTTCTCTGTAGTTGAAATCAAGGAAAGAACCTCCAGCATAGAATCCTACAGCCTCGCTACAATCAACTGCCAGTCTCTTTCGAGCATCCACAGTTGTTGCCACTGACATCTTGTCAGAATCTCGACCTATCGCATCATGTCTGGCTTTTACGAATGTGACGAGGATTGTAGAATTCAGAGTCACTCCCTCACTTCGGGAAATTTCAATGAGTTGCTGAGTTTCCTCCTGACTAAACTCAATTATCTCTAAGCCATACTCCGTGTTTTTCCAGACTGCCTCCCAGAGGTTGGTCAAATCCTCTTCATCGAAGAGTACTCTCTCTTTCTCCCAGTTCTTGTTGAAACGACCTATCAAGGAAGCTCTGACCTTCCCAACAGCAGCACCCTTCGGGAAGATTTCTGGTGTCATCGGAGGTGCTTCTGGAAATCTTGGTGGTTCTCGATTGGGGTCTGCAAGATGAAGTAGAACTTCACGCAGTGCGAACTCCATAGACCGACCATCACTGATTGAGTGATGACAGTAGATCATCAACTCCGATACATCATTTCCTTTGACAAGGACAAATTTCGTCAGTGGTCCTTTGGATGGTCGCAGGGGAATTGCATGTTCTTTATTGAGGACTTCAATCCAAGTGGAGTCTGATTCTCTCGGATATACCTTCACAGGGACTTCTGCAGCTCCCTCTGTAGTTGACCAGTGTACATCATTGTCTACCCATTCTAACCTGACTCCAAACAAAGGATATGATACGAGGAGCTTGTCTACGGCACTTCGTAGATCCTCTTCGGACACTTGTCCTCGTAGTCTGAGTGCAAGCGATATGTCTGATGTTGGAGAAAACAGGAACCGACGCTCCTGTCTAGTAACTTCTTTTCTGTATGGTGTATTGTCTTGTGAAATTGTCATATTTCTCAAGTTCATACATATTTCGGAACTTTTAAATATTTGCGAAATAAGCATTTGCTAGAAAGAGTGATCAGTATGAGCCTCGAGAAGATCAAGCGTGCATTCATCAGCTGGATGGAGGAAGTCCATGGTGGAAATCCCTATCCTCGGAATGTCTATGGTTGTCTTCTCTCGATAATGGTTGAGTCTGAACCGGCGAGTCAGGAGAGAATCATGGAGCTTACTGGATTCTCTCAGGCTACCATTTCACTCACAATTCAGAAGATCCAGCTCCTCTTCCCAGTTCGGACAATAAAGAAGGTCGGGGAAAGGAAAAATTACTATCAATACGATGCACCCGATCGCTTCGCTCTTGATTTGACACAGAAACGAACAGAAGTCCAAGACCTGGATACAGGGTTCATCATCCCAATCTTGGAAAAGGCCATGGTGGAAGTGAAGAAGGTTTCTTCCCTGAAACGATTCGTCGACTATCTGAACAATCTCCTCCTCTACCTCAACCTCACTCATGAGATTCGTAAGGACAATGCCATACTGTTCGAACAAGCAATGAAAGACGGAAGGCTTGATACAAAGAAGATTCTCAAACTGGAATCTTTGAATCAGAGGCCTCTATCAGACTTCTTGGTGAAATTGAGGGAAGCTTCCAATGAGTACGAGAGTTCTACACTCGCCGAAGAGTCCCCTTCAAGCGGCCTCAAGAGCGAGTATCTCACAGGAGTGAAATCAAACTTCAATCCTCTCTATTCACAAGTACTAGCAAACCAATTCATGGTTGCACACGCAGTGATTCTTGAGGGAACCACAACACAAGAACAGATTGAACATTTGACACAACTTCCTAGGAGCACCATCTCTGAAATCTTATCGCTTATCAAGGACCGAGGTGTTGTCAAGTTCACGAAGAAAGAAGGTTCAAGAGTCAAGTACTACCGACCTGGACTCCTGTTCTCTAATCTGATGCTTGGCTACTTCGATCGCACAGCCATGTACATCGACAGAATGAAGAATCGACTTTCTGAGTTTGTTGCTGAAACTCGGAAGCTAAGGAAAACTGATCAATCAATGAAACTCCTTGAAATCCTTGAGAGTCTTGAGAGAGCCTATTCATTCTCACTTGTACTCTCTCATCACATGAAGGTGAAGATGGTGATGCGGCTGAAGGAGGAGTATGACAGAGGATTTGTCTTCATCTGATTCTTGAAAATATTCTTCTAAACAACTAAAAATCAACAACAATGAAATAGCCTTTCTTGCTGGAACTATCCATAGGTATCACTTAAGCACGCTCCATTCTGTTCTTGAGTGAAACCCAAGGGAGTCTGATTACATGAGAAAGACCACCACATTGTTGGTTATATTATTGACAATTAGCCTAGTCATACCTGTGCTACAGACGACACCCTCTGCAACAGTCTATCAAAATTCAAATGGAGTCGTCGAGGATACTGCAGTCCGTGCGGCCACACCAGGAAGTGATGTGGTTGTAGTTAGAGTGAGTGATGATACGTTCACCATGGATGAAGAGCCATCACAAACACATGATGATTTTCCCTCCGAAGGAGGTCTGTTCTGTGGCAACGATTCAGCGAGTGGAGGATATCTTGCCCGAATATGGTTGAAATTCTATCTAACTCATATCCCTGAAAATGTAGTATTCACGAGAGCCACTCTGAATCTCTACATGGACTTTAGTCTTGATGATGCTGACGAGTCTTTCGGAGTACACTTCTCTGACAATGATACTTGGTCAGAGGATACTCTAACATGGGACAATGAGCCAAATTATAATCCAGTTCCTTGTGATGTGATAGATTCACCAAGTAGTCCGAACATGTTCTTGGATGACAACTGGTACGAATGGGAAATAACAGATGAAGTGATCCAGACAATTAGTGAAGATGGAATTCTGACACTAATCCTGCGTCAAGTCGACGAATCTCTTTCAACTCCTTCAATGAAAGGATTCGTGTGTCGAGAAACTAGTATAACAGATGGAACAAATACGATACCAAATATCGCACTTGAATATGAAATTCCGACAACTGGCAACCTGACAGTAAACGGTTTTTCAGAATCACCTCAAACAGAATACATCATTGATTCAACTCCAGAATTAGGTTGGTCTTTCAGTGATGGAGATCCTTCTGACTCACAAACGAACTATGAAGTTGAGGTATGGAATAGCGACACCTATGACGACACTCGATTGTTCAATGAGAGTCAAACTCACTTTACAACTCTTCACAGCACCTACCACTCTGGAGCAGCTCAGACGGACATATTTGATTCCGCTTTAGAGTCAAGAGGCCAGTTCTTGTGGCCTGCAAGCTTGATTTCACATTCTGGTGTTATAGACAAGCTGTATTTTGAGGTTGACGTTGCATTTGGTTCAACAACATTCGATGATTTGGCAATCTATCTATTGTCTGGTGGACTCAATCCATTAACAACTGACTTTGAGGATAATTTCAATGGTAAAACACCAATTCAGGTACTAAATCGGTCAGAGTATACTGCGAATATAGAAAATGGTTACATGGTGTTTGATATTGAAAACACATTCGTTGCTGTATCTAGCTTGAACCTAATTATTGAGATTCGGCACAAAGGAGCTTCAGGTACAGCCCAAGGGTACTATTCAGATGTCGGTGGGTCTACATCAATAATACAAGGTCCAGGTGCTTGGGCATATCATTCATGTGTAGTATACACAAGTAGGACACAGGGTGTTTTTCTTGAACTGGTTGGTGAGGAGATACTGAGTGGTGGACTCATCAGCAATTCGTTCCCATTTGGAGTGTCCTCCGGCTCCGCATGGCGGTTCCAATACAAGTACAATACTTCTCTGTTTGATGTTGCAGGAACTATCGATAAGCTTCGATTCCCTGTAACTGGCCTTGGTGATGTTGTGTATGACAACTTCTCAGTTTATCTTTTAGAAACACCTGTAGAGGGAGAATTGAGTCATAGTGATATGGACAGTAACTATGGAGGACAGATTCCAACATTGGTGCTCGACCTGGATCAATACACGGTGAGGAACACAGGAAAAATGCTTGTCATTGATATCGATGATATATTCACCTATACTCTAACAAACAACCTTCTCATTGAGTTACGCTTTGATAGTCTGATATCGGGAGGCGAATCACTATACTTCCAGGATGATGGAGGTGCCTATCGAGCATTCAATAATGTAGGCTATAATGGGAATGACACTGGAAGCCCTGACCTTTACATTGATTTCGTCTTTAGTGAAGACATCAGCATCTACTCAGGAACACCTCTTGTAAACGGAACATGGTACTACTGGAGAGCGAGAACCTGTGACAGTCTGGGAATCTGGAGTCCTTGGGAAACGAGCAGTTTCAAGTATGAGATTCTCACAAGCTCGCCGACTTGGTCTGATCTTGAGCAGCCTGGCACGACAGTAGAATTTGGAGAACTTGTCACAATTTCCTTAGATGTGACCCACGTCTCAGGTATTCAACAGGTTCTGATTGAATTCGATGGATCGAATCATTCAATGACCAATGAAGCTGGTGATACCTACAAGTATAGCTGGACACCTGCATCTACAGGTAGTATCCCATGGACAATCTATATGGAATCTTACTCTGAGACGTGGAACACGATTGCTTCATCAGTTGAAGTTGAAGACTCAACTAGACCTACGTGGGGAATCGCTCCATATGATAAGGTCCTCTATGTTGGTCAGTCACTCTCAATTCAGTTCACAGCAACTGATCTTTCAGGAATCGCTAGTTGGTCTATCAATGACACAGTTCATTTCCAAGTCATTGATGGATTGGTAGAAAACATAGTAACGCTTGAACCTGGAGCCTATCCATTGACTGTTGTTGCTTCCGATGGCGAAGGCAATGACCTTGCAGGATCCTTCATTGTTGCTGTTATTGATACTTCAGCAACTACAACCCCCACGACTACAACTCCTACTACTAGTCCAACCACTACTCCAACATCGCCAGTTCAACCACCTCCGGTTGATGGCTCGATATTTATAATCGCAGCACTGGCCGGAGTGATAGTTGTACTTGTCATAATCATACTATTCCAAAGAAAGACTCCTTCACCGGCGGGATAGTTGATTCAGGAACTAGCTCAGTGACATCGAGAGAAACGACCTTAAGATAGGGTTCTTGATTGAACTCTATGCTTGAGGCCACTATCCAACAAGCTAGAAGTTTCATACTCGATGTCCAGGGTCTCAGGACCAAAAATCCCTGCAGATCTGTCATTGACATAGCCGACCGTATTCACAGCATTCAGATCGACACCATCTCGGTCGTGTCCAGAAGTCACAACCTCATCGCATTCAATCGCTATCCTGAATATCAGGAGGGTGATGTCTGGACTCTGCAGAAAGAGGGAAAGCTCTTCGAGTACTGGTCTCATGCGGCCTGCCTAATGCCAATGGAGACCTATCCTTTCTATGTCTGGAGGCGCTCCTTCTACCCAGAGGAGCTCTGGGCGTCATTCCGTAAGTGGGGGGCTGAGAACAAGGAAATCATCGATGAAGTCTACAAGAAGGTAAAGAAGGAGGGTGTGACCAACAGTGCATCCGTCGGAGAGAGGAAGACCAAATCTGACGGATGGTGGGACTGGAAGGTCGAGAAACGTGCCCTGGAATATCTCTACACGACTGGAAAGTTGATGGTCGCATATAGAGAGAACTTCCAGAAGCAGTACGACCTTGCTGAACGAGTCGTCCCAGCAGGAGTCGACATAGAACCCATGTCGAATGAAGAGGCTGCCGACTTTGTAGTTGAAACCACTCTGCGGGCCCTGGGAATCGGGAGTCAGATGGACATTCGGACGTATCTGGGACGCCTTCCTGCACGAAAGCTCTGGAACGGCAAGAAGGTCGAGGTCGAAGCGTTCCTTGATGAAAAGGTAGCTGATGGCACACTCGAGATCGTCTCCATTGATGGGGCAAAGGACCAGTACTACACTCACCAGAGTAACGTTGACAGTCTTCTCAACCAGAATGTTGCTTCTGACGAAGACCCGATAAAAATCCTCACACCGTTTGACAATATACTCCGTGAGAGACATTTCCCTGAGCAACTATGGAACTTCGAATACACAATCGAGTGCTATGTTCCTGCCCCGAAGCGTGTCTATGGGTACTTCGTCCTTCCTATACTAGATGGGGCCAAGTTAGCGGGCCGGGTAGATGCCAAGGTTCACAGAAAAGAGGGGACACTTGAAATCAAATCACTATACTTGGAGGAGAAATCGTTGCAATCTAGTGAGGGTTTGGAACGACTCAGGCAGGGTGTTGCTGACTTTGCTGCTTTCCATTCCTGCGTAAGGATTGAGGTCGGAACCGTTCGGCCTCGAAAGATGACCAAGATAGTACGTTCACTATTTCAGTAACATTTGCTCTTTGATCTGGTCTCCAGAACTATTGGTTTATTGTAGCCAGTTCGAGAAGCTCAGGTGATTCTTTATCCCTCATACTTTGAAATAGACTCGTCGAGGCTCCCCGCTTCTTGAGTTCGCGTTCGATCTTTGTCATGCAGATAGTGATGTTCATTATGGCATTCTTCAACGTGACGATACTGAGCCGCAGCTCATCATCGGAGCACGATGACATCTCACGTGGTATACAGCATTTGAAGGAGAGTTTTCTCTCCTTTGTTTCACTCTCTTCCATTTGACGTAACACTTCTGGATATATTAATCCGTGAAAAACTATAATTTTTGGATTATTTAGCCTTTCTTTTCAAAATGCAACATCTGAAACTAAAATCGATACTATTAGACATACATTGTATTCACCCTTATAAATGACGGTTACATACTGTTCGTCTTGTAACTGTTTTTGAAACTGTAATTGAAGATTGTAAGATGCAGTACTCATTTTGTTTCAGTCCTGTTTCATTTCTGAGTTGTATATGAAACGTATCCATCGGACATGCTTTCATTCTCTAACGGCAACCTTATTTTGCATGGTGTTTTGAGTTTCGAATAGCCACGGGTATCGGGAGGGTCGTGTGCAACCGCTAATCCCTGGATGTTTAGGAGAACCTTACGATGCGAGACCAAGATGACGGCAGCAAAATAATGAAAGCGGTCTTAATCGGCGATGGAACTGTTGGAAAGACAAGTATACGACGCAATTATCTGGGAGAAGACTTCATTGAAGGACATCTCGCGACGATAGGAGTCGATCTCGCCACAAAGCGTGTCTTGTTTGAACAGGATGTAGTCAAGTTCATCATTTGGGACCTAGCAGGTCAACCAACATTTGAGAAAGTAAGGGGACACTATTATGCAGGTTGCAACGGAATCCTTCTTGTTTATTCTGTCATTGACCGAGAGTCGTTCGACAATGCAAGTAAGTGGTTGGTCGAGGCATTCAAAAACATGGGACCACTCCCGCCGACTGTCATCATCGGGAACAAGATCGACCTGCGAGAGAAGCTCGACAGGTCCAAGTATGTCACTCCAGACGAGGGAAAGGCATTCACTCAGTACTTCATTGATAAACTGGGAGTCCCTGCAATATTCCGAGAAACCTCTGCCAAGACTGGGGCAAACATTCATGACACCTTTCATGAGCTTCTTAGGATGATGAATGAGGCTGCTGTAACAAAAGAGAATGACATCTACATGGGATAGCCCATTTGACCCATCACAACGGTTATTAATTCAAACTCATCATTAACTATCGTTAAAATTATTTTCGAGAAGAGGAAAGAAGATGAGTAAGACACCAATACAGAAACAAGAGAGCCAGCGAATGTCAATGAAGATAGAAGGCATGCACTGTGCTTCTTGTGTGGCGACAATAGAGAAGTCACTCCTCAATGAGGAAGGCGTGATCAAAGCCACAGTCAGTCTTCTGGATGAGAAGGCTGTGATTGAGTATGACTCATCAAGAGTAGACAGGTTGAAACTTGAGAAGGCTGTAGACTCTACGGGATACCGCGTAAAGAGGTCAGCAATGACCTTGACCCTTACAGCTGCTGAGTCCGAGAGCGATTGGAGTAAGATTGCTAAATCACTTGAAGATCAACAAGGTGTGATATCTGTCAACACTTTTCCTGAGAAGCAAAAACTGCTCATAGAATATGATGAGGACCTGCTAACGTTCAAAAAAGTGAAGAAGGTCCTTCGAGAGGGCGGTTTTGAGCCAGATGAGGCTGAAGGGCTTGCTGGAGATCGTGAGTCCCTAGCACGCGAGAAGGAGATTCGATTCTACTCACTCCTCCTGACCTTCTCTCTGATGCTCTCAATACCTGTGGTGCTTCTTCACTTTGAAGTCCTCAATTCGATCATCCCCGCTGCAGAGACACGAATGCTCTTGATGTTCCTACTAGCCACACCGGTCCAGTTTGTCGGAGGGTATCCTTTCTACAAGGCGGCACTGCGGGGTCTCAGGCACTTCAAGACCAATATGGATACTCTGGTCATGCTGGGAACCAGTGCAGCATACTTCTACTCTGTGGCAACGACCTTCGTTCTTACTGGATATTCCTCATTCTACGACGCTGCAGTTCTGTTGATCACCTTCATCTTATTGGGAAGGACTCTCGAATCAATAGCAAAGGGAAGGACATCCAAGGCAATCCGAGGACTCATGGACCTTCAAGCCAAGGTGGCAACTGTAGTTCGCAACGGTGAGGAGATGATTCTCCCAATTGAAGATGTGGAGGTCGACGACATTGTACTAATCCGACCAGGTGACAGAGTGCCGGTTGATGGTTCTGTCCTTGAGGGCAAGTCCTCTGTCGATGAATCGATGATAACCGGAGAATCTGTTGCAGTGAACAAGACAGTAGGTGACTCTGTCGTCGGAGGAACTGTAAACAAGAATGGAGTCCTTCGAGTCAAGGCAACCAAGGTAGGACAGGACACAGTCCTCTCACAGATTGTCAGAATGGTTGAGGAGGCTCAGACAAACAAGCCAGCCATTCAGCGAAAGGCCGACTCAATTGCAGAGGTGTTCACGCCCATTGTACTGGCAATCTCTATCGCTACATACCTGTTTTGGGTCTTCGTGATGAATGTCCAGTGGGACCTTGCACTCAACTTTACCATTGCGGTCCTGGTTGCAGCATGTCCATGTGCACTTGGACTTGCGACGCCTACTGCGATAATGGTGGGAATAGGAAAGGGAGCCCAACACGGAGTGCTTATCAAGACTGGTGACGGTCTCGAGACCATCCCAGGCATAGACACGATTGTGCTAGACAAGACGGGTACTCTCACCATTGGACGACCTACAGTCACTGATATTCTTGTCACAGGTTCTACCAGCGAGGAGGAATCCCTTCGTTTCATTGCATCAGTGGAGAAGAACAGTGAACACCCATTGGCTGAAGCAGTTGTTTACTACGTGGACCAGAAAGGAATTGAATATCCAACCTCCAAAGACTTCCAGTACTCAACTGGAAAGGGAGTAAGTGCCGTGGTCGAAGGCAGGACTGTCATGATAGGCAGTGAGAAGTTCATGTTGGAAAACGGTGTAGACTTCTCAGAAGTGAGTCAGCACGCAGAGATGCTCCAACAGCAAGGGAAGACCGTAATCTATGCTGCAATTGACACTGAACAGCTCGCTGTGCTCGGCATTGCAGACCAACTCAAACCAAGCTCATTACAAGCTGTCAAGACCCTCAAGGGTATGGGCATCGATGTTTGGATGATCACTGGTGACAAGGAGATCACAGCACAGGCAATCGCCAACACAGTCGGAATCGACAACACCATGGCGGAAGTGCTCCCTGATGAGAAGGCTGCTCAGATTAGGAACCTCCAGGGAGAAGGTCGCACAGTGGCAATGTGCGGCGATGGCGTGAACGATGCCATCGCTCTGGCCCAGGCAGACGTTGGTATTGCTCTTGGATCTGGTACAGATGTATCAGTGGAGTCAGGTGACATCGTGCTTGTCAAGGACGACCTGATGGATGTGGTCACTGGAATCCAGCTCGGTCAGAGAACCATGACGAAGATCAAGCAAGGATTTTTCTGGGCGCTCATCTACAACATCATTCTCCTTCCCATAGCTGCTGGACTCCTGTACCCCTCATTGGGACTCTACCTTCAGCCACAGTTCGCAGGATTGGCAATGGCACTTTCCAGTGTCAGTGTTGTGACAAATGCACTCACTCTGAACAGGTTCAGACCAAGTGTCTTTGATGAACTTCCTGTGGAAATTGAAGTGACTCCGGTGACATCGATGGGCATTGCTGTGGACCCGATCTGTAAGATGGAGGTCGACATGTCCGCAGCACTCTATTCTAGTAATTACGACGGCAAGACATACTACTTCTGTGCCGAGTACTGCAAGGACACATTTGACGCAGACCCAGAGAAGTACATAGATGAACCAGTAGAGGAAGAGGTCAGCTCAGGAGTGGCAGTTGACCCCATCTGCAAGATGGATGTTGACAAA
>WOR8_10006703_pt1 | contig 11032 bp, 8 predicted proteins | sample DeeMarSeWOR38_10_FD_19890 | JGI IMG/M metagenome (IMG submission 19890)
TCACACTAAGATTCAGTTCTTTCATTAATAATTCCGCTCTTTGAACAGTCTTCTTTTCTGAAACACCCATTGTATATTCACAACTATATCGTAGATATCTTCTTATTAGTTCTTGTTTAGCTGCTTGTTGCACTAAATCATCATTGATAATCGCAAAACCTGCCATATTTACGCCCATATCTGTAGGGGATTTATATATTAAACTACTATCCATAATTCTTTGCATAATTTTCTTAACCACAGGAAATATCTCTACATCTCTGTTATAATTTACTGCCAATATATTATAAGCTTCAAGATGAAAAGGATCTACCTGATTAAAATCGCTAAGATCTGCAGTTGCAGACTCATAGGCCATATTTACGGGATGTTTTAAGGGTAAATTCCAAATAGGAAAAGTTTCAAATTTTGCATAACCTGCATCGATTCCTCTTTTATGTTCGTGATAAATTTGGGAAAGACAAGTCCCTAATTTTCCACTACCGGGACCAGGAGCTGTAATTATTATTATAGGTTTGGAAGTTTCGATGTAAGGATTTGAACCATAACCTTCTTCGCTGATGATTAAATCAATATTAGTTGGATATCCTCTAATCGCCCCATGCGTATAAACATTAATATTACGACGCTTTAGTCTATTCATGAATTGCTTTACTACTTGTTGACCGTTATAACGAGTGATTACTACCCCACTTACATTAATTTCTCCGTCTCGAAGGTCATCAATTAATTTCATTGCATTAATATCGTAAGTTATACCAAAATCGGCTCGCATTTTTCTTCTTTCTATGTCTCCTGAATAAATACAAATTATCACTTCAATCTTGTCTTTAAGTACCTTTAAAAGCTTCATTTTGACGTTAGGATCGAATCCAGGAAGAACTCGTGAAGCATGATAATCATATACAAGCTTTCCACCAAATTCAAGGTATAACTTATTCCCAAATTGAGCAGCTCGATCTATAATGCTCTTTGATTGCTCCTTCAGATATTTTTCATTGTCAAATCCGATTTTTTGTTCACTCATCTTATACTCAATCTTATGTGTCGCGATTTTATATCAGTTTATTTTCCTTTAAAATTTGGATCTTTTTTCGTACTTAATGCTTTTAACGCCTCCCTAAAATCATGTGTAGTTAAAAGTTTTCGAAGACCTTCATTTTCAAGATTTAAAGTATTTGATAATATATCTTTAAAATAATTGTGCAATGTTTTTTTCATCAATTTTATCGATAAAGAGGGTCCCTTTGGAGGAATTAATTTTAAGGCTTGTTCTCTCACAAAGGGCATTAAATCTTCGTGTGGTAAAACACGATTCACAAATCCAAGTTGATAGGCTTCTTGAGCAGTAATTTCTTTTCCAAAATATAGCAATTCTTTCGCTTTCTGAAAACCAACATAAAATGGAAGCAAAAAATGAGAGCCTAATTCCGCTATTACCGCACGCTTTATAAAGTAAAATCCAATCCACGCATCATCAGCCATATAAATTAAATCTGCTCCTACTAAAGGCATAGTGAACCCCGCACCTACCGCTAGTCCATTTATAGCAGCAATAACTGGCTTAGAAAAAGACCAAAATTTCAAACACAGTCTTTTTACTGCAATATCCGTTAAATCGATCTCTTTCAATATTTCTGGAGGGAGTTGAGGGTATATATTCATGTTAAAATATCCCCCCGATGAGAACGCATTCGCTTCTTCGCATCCTGTAATAATTAAAACTCTGGTATTTTTGTCTGCTTCCATATCAGCTAGTACGGTTTCAAATTCCAAAAAAGTTAGAAAGGACATGGCATTTTTCCTTTTGGGTTGATTAATTGTTACAGTACAGATTCCATTTTCTTCCTTCTCATAAATAAGGTCTTGAATATCTTCGATTTTCATAATTAAAATTCATTTGACTTAATTTGAATATATATAGAGTTTAATTTACTCACTTTTAATTATTTTCTACTAATTAAATTATAAAAAAAAGAGATATGGCTTTAAAAATTAGTTTTTAAAGTAATTTAAATAACTGTCTAAGAGTCAAACTCATAATGTATTGCTGTACTTGCCTTGTTCCTCCACCAATCTCTTGTATTCTTGTGATTCCTAAAAGATCATGCATTATTGTATTATCACAAACCCCAGCTCCACCCATAAGATTAGCGCATTCATAAACAACTCGTTCGCATAGTTGTGTACTAAGAAATTTGAGTTGAGAAGCAGTAGCTACCAGAGCTAAACTAAATTCTTTAGGTAATGTTCCAGACTTCTCCATTTTATCGTCAATCATTTGGCAAATATTTAATTGTGCTAATGTCATACTCACAGTCTGAGCCCATAAATCAGAAAGAGGAAATCCAACTCCCTGATACTTTAGAATTTCCTTGTCGAACTGTTTTCTCATGTTAGAATATATTGCGGCATGGGTAATTGCGTTCCATGCTTGCGAAATATTTAGGCAAACGATTCCTAATCGTTCTAGATTAAGTCCTTCGAATAAATGGGACCTCCCTTCACCTGGTTTTCCTAAAATATATTCCGAAGGAACTTTTAAGTTTAACATGGTTTCCTTTCCTATATGTAGCCTCGGGGTCCATGGGATATTGACTCGTTCTGTAGACCAACCGTCCCACGATGTATCGACTAAGAACTGAGCCATAGTATTACCGTTATTTTTTTCGGTCACGGCATAAACTACAGCCCAATCTGCTTTAGGACCGTTCGTTTGATATATTTTTTGCCCATTTAATAAATAACTTCCATCGGTTTGCTCTTCGCATGTGGTTAACATATGGACAGCATCAGATCCTCTTTCTGGTTCTGTAATGCATATGCACCCAGTTTTCTCTCCCATTACTAATTCCTTTAAAGCTTTTAATCTAACTTCAACATTTTCATGGTGAAGTAATAATGGATTAACAGCCAAAACTGTGCCCCCAACAGCCATTGCAAATTGAGGATCGAAAAAATCCATTGCTAAAGCATTCATAAATTGCGCAGTCATCCCATAGGGTTCCAAATCTAATCCAAGGTTTTCAAATTTGTGTAATCGAGCAATATATCCGTTTTTACCAATTTCGGGTATCCATTCGTAAAAATCCTCGTTATGAGTTATATTATTATCCCGTTCAAATTTCACAAAAAACTTTTGAGCTTGTTTAAGAAAATCTAAATGTTTAGGTTTTAAAAAACTCATCAAATTGTAATTTAAAAATTTATTCCGGGTTTTTAACGAGAGCTTCTCGAGGATATCATCATTAATACATTGAACTTTACCTTTTTTACTGACCATTTTAATCAACTCTTCAATTTAGAACTAGTATTAAATTATGATTAATATTAAAGGGGACCCTAAAATAAGTTTATGAAAAAATAAAAAAAATTAATTATTGTTTTTTGCCTCTTCTCGAAGACTTCTTTTTAAAACTTTACCCACCACTGTTAAAGGCAGAGATTCTCTAAACTCCCATATTTTTGGGTTTTCGTATTTCGAAAGATGTTTAATAGCATATGTTCTTAAATTTTCCTTCACCGAATCGGTTAGATCAATTCCTTCCTTTAACTGAACGACTGCTTTAACAATTTCACTCCCAGGTCGATCCGGATCTTTCAAACCGATAACTGCTACCAATTCTATATCTGGATGTTTTGTTAATATATCTTCAACATGAACACTATATACCTTGAATCCGCTGACTATTAACATGTCCTTAGTTCGATCTACAATCGTAATATAACCATCCTCGTCCATTACACCTACGTCACCAGTATGAAACCATCCATCAATAATCGTTTTAGCGTTTGCTTCCGGCTTATTATAATAACCCCGAGTTACTTGGGGACCTCGGCAAATAATTTCTCCCGGTTTCCCAAGGTCAACTTGTTCTCCCGTCTCAACATCGACGAGTCGAATATCCGTATCAGGAACAGGTAATCCTACGGTACCTACTTTTTTTGTACCATAGTAAGGATTCATCGTCAGTATTGGAGATGTTTCAGTCATGCCGTAAACTTCTAATACTTTCTTTTTAGCTTGCATATTATCTTCGAAATCATTAATCGCTTCTGCAGGGAACGGAGCAGCTCCAGATATGTAAACTTCAATGTCTTTTAAAATATCAGGTGGTATTTTTTTTGCCTTTTCGTTGTTTTTTATTGCCAAATACAGGGTAGGAACATTTACCATTATCTGGGGTTTCTTATCGATCATTTTATGAATTAGGTGATCTGTATCTCGTGGATTAGCTATCAAAACTTGAGTAGCAGATAGATATAGAGTCACCATACTCATTGCTAAACCAGCTAAATGGAAAAGAGGAAATGCAGATAAGTTATTAGCTTCTTCTTGTTCTTCTGCTGTTCTATCAATCCATGTGGAGATTTGCACTATATTAGTAATAATATTCGCATGAGTAAGTTCTGTTCCCTTAGGTAATCCCGTGGTTCCACCAGTATACTGAAGTAGAGCGAGGTCGTTTTGAATATCTATATCAACTGGTTTCAAATCTTTTTCTGTTTTTATCACTTCATTAAAATCAAGAATTAACTTACCTGCAAAGGGTAAGACTTTTCCTTTAGGTATTTTTTTTAGCAATTTTCCTAAGGTAACTTTGATTTTTGATAAGCCCATATAATCTGAGATATTTGTAGTAATCACGCATTGTAACTTTGGTACTTTATCAAGTACTTGAGTTAACACTTTTTCATAAAAGGCATCCAAGGTAACAAAAAATTTCGCTTCACTATCGTTTATTTGATAGGCTATTTCAGTAGGACTCATTAATGGCGAACACCCAGAAGCTACGCCCCCTGCCAACAATGTACCAAGATGAGCTACTAAATATTGAGGACAATTAGCTAAATTTATTGCTACCCTATCTCCCTTTTTCAATCCATTTTTTTGCAAAAAGGTTGCATATCGGTGTACATATTCCCTAAGCTCTCTAAAAGACATAGCCATATCCATAAAATAACATGCGACGCGTTCTGGATATCTAGCCATAGCTTTATCGAATAAATCACCAAGATTTTCTTTTGGATATAATAAGGTCGGTTTAACATGTTTATCATAAGATTTCGTCCATATTTTCGCATCATATGGACTCATTTTAACTTCCATTAGATTGACCTCTTCATTTTTATTCACAAAAATGGTGAATATCTTATTTATTGTTACATGAATTTATAAATTTTTACCAAATTCATCAAAATAAATCTGGGCAAATAGACTTTATATTATAATTTATGGGAATCATAATGGCACAAAAAGAAAATAATAAGAAAAAAAATTAAAAAATTATTCTATCTCAACCATGATCTTAATATCATCGTGCAATTTTTTTGATAAATCTTCAAATGCTACGGGAACTTCATCTAGTTTTATTATTTTAGTAATTAGTGATTTTATATTCACTCTTTTCTTATCCAATAAATTTATAGCAGTTTTAAATGTATCTTGGTTATAAGCAAAAATACCTCTCAATGTGATATTTTTAATTGCAATACCATAGAAATTTTTTAGGTCTGTGATTTCAGGATCCATACCAATCATAGTGATATAGCCTCCTCTTCTTACAAGATCTATCGCTGATGTAATTGTTTCACTTATTCCTACGCAATCAAATATGTGAGTTGGCCCTATTTTATCACATAATTTTTGAATCTTTTTCCAGTTTTGTGGAGTGAATGTTTTATTGGCCCCCATCTCCAACGCTATTCTGTGTTTAGATTCTACGGGCTCTAAGGCATAGATATTAGCTGCACCTGCTACTTTTAACGCTAAAATTGTGATTAAACCAATAGTGCCCGCTCCAAAAACCGCAACACTATCACCGATTTTTATGCCAGACTCTTGAACAGAATAAATACCAACCGCAAGCGGCTCAATCATGGCTCCTTCTATTAATGAGATTGATTCAGGCAAAGTATGAATCCTTTCCTCTTTGACATTAATAAATTCGACCATTCCACCATTAGTAAGTGATCCTAAAGCACTAGGAGCAAATTTGCACTTGTTCTCTTGATCTTGATTACACCAATAACAATCATAGCATGGAGTATTCGGATTTATAGTTACGTGATCTCCAATTTTCAATTTTTTTACATTATCGCCTATTTCTATTATTTCTCCAGATATTTCATGCCCTATAATTGTCCCTGAACCATACATACCTGCTTTTTTAAAAGATTCAACATCCGAACCACAAATACCACAGTATTTTACTTTAATTAAAGCCTCGTCGGGTTTAACACTTGGCATTGGTAAATCTTCTCTTACAACAATTTTTCCAACACCTTCATAAGATACGCCCTTCACTTATTTACACCTTAATTTATAAAACAATTTTAAAAAATATATTTAAAGGATTCCCATGCTTCCCATCAGTTTTGTAGCATCAGGAATTTGAGCCCACACTGTTTTAATATCAATCACTGCTGGTTTTCCAGAGTTTTTAGCTCGTTCTAGAGCCGGTTTAATTTCGTTTGGATCTGTCACAACCTCTCCATAGCACCCAAATCCTTCAGCACACTTAGCAAAGTCGAAAGCGGGTAGATCTACATCAATATAATGCTTGCTTACGTACATTTTTTGACCTGACTTAAGCATTCCCCATGCACTATTATTTGCAATAACAAAGATTAAATTCTTTAAACCCAATCTTACCGCAGTTTCCAAATCTTGAATATTCATCATAAAACTACCATCTCCAGAAATTGATATCACTTGTTTATCTGGTTTTGCAAGTTTTGCTCCGATTCCATAACCTACAGATGTTCCTAAATGACCCATACCGATAGCTTGTAAGAAAGAGAGCGGAGGTCTTGGTTTATAGAAGTCTATTTGTTCTATAGAGAAACAAGCTATATCTCCACCGTCATTAATAAAAATCGCATCATCGTCCATAAATTCTAAAACTTCCTTGACTAATCTTTGAGGTACAATCGGGATCTTATCTCTTGTCGCTTTTTTCATGATAGTTTCAATATAACTTTGTCTAGTTTTAGCTAACTCGTTTAACCATTCTCTCTGCTCAATTTTTTCAACTTTTTTTGCCTCATCTAAGATTTGAGTTAAGAATTGTTTACAATCGCTAACTATTCCAATTGTAATAGGTTTGGCGCGTCCAATTATAGAAGGATCAATATCCACTTGTATCATCTTTTGAGAATTGCTCCAGAACGGTTCTTCCCCATGAGCCATAATATAGGTAAACTTACACCCAAGAGCAAGAACTACATCTGCTTCCGGACCTGCTTTTAGCCCCGGGCCATTTATTGTTGTTCCTATAAAACTTTTTGATTTACTTGATATAGTTCCGATACCCATAAGGGTTGTCATGACGGGAATTTTTAAATATTCTGCAAATTCTTGAAGTTCGTTCCATCCTTCTGCTCTTGAAACTCCACCTCCAGAGACAATAAGTGGTTTCTCAGCTTTTAGTAACATATTCAGTGCTTTTTTGATTAATTCACTGCTAACTGCAGGTTTCTCGAAGCATCGATATTGATCAGGAGACATTATTGGAATTTCATTCTCTTCTTTCTGACTGAGAAATGCATCTTCGTAAATCTCTAATAGCACAGGTCTCGGTCGTCCACTAGTAGCCTCCCGGAAAACTTTTTGAACAGCATCAGGAATTTCTTCTATCGTTCGAATTGATTTTTGGTATTTAGTAATTGGTTTGAACATCGTAACTTGGTCAAGATTTCCCTGTAGTGTGAAAGAATCAGCGAATTTGCTATTCACTTGCGGGACTAAGACAATCATTGGTATATTATCGCTCCATGCCGCGCCTACTCCTGGAACGAGTTGTGTTGCACCAGGACCAACAGTTCCGAAACAAATACCTGGTTTATTAGTCACTCTTGCCCAAGCATCAGCAGCGTGTGCTGCGGCTTGTTCGTGTCGAAACATAACGGTATTGATGCCCTCCTCTCGCCCCCACTTGTATACTGCGTCAAACATAGATAGGAATTGACCACCAATAATCCCAAATAAGTATTTAATATCTTCTTTTAGAAAAGATTTTACGAGAACATCGCCACCACTTATAATATTCTTTTTTTCTTCCAATTTTTTGCACCTTTATCTTCTATTGTTATATTGATTTTAGAATTGGATTTTATTGCTTAAATAATTATCTTTAACAGAATTGTTAAGTCGTTTAACTTTTATAATTGCTTAGTTTTTCTAAGAAGAGATTTAGAGGTTGAGGAATTTTACTAATCTGATTATTATGAATTCTTAATGTATTTAAAGATTTTAAATATGTAATTTCTTTTGGTATTTCACTCAACATGTTATAACTCAAATCCAGATATTTAAGTTTAGAAAGTAAAAACATGGATTTTGGTAAGAATCGAATATTATTTTTGCTTAGATTTAGTTTTTTAAGTTCCGTAAGGAGAGAAATTGATTCTGGTATTATAAGGTCTTTTATATGACTTAAATGAAACTTTCTTAGTAGATTTAAGTATATAATGGGATTCTGTAAATTAAATATAGACTCAAACATACTAGGGTTTTGTTTCAAGTATCCCCAATTAAAATAGTTAAAACTCAAGGCTTCAATGTGCCGATTATTTATTGTCAACCAATATTCTCCTAATTTTTGATCTTTAAGCTTCTTAAATAGATTGTAAGATCCTAACTCGAGTTCATATTTTTCTTGTGTGCGAGCAAAAATTCCTTCGAGATCTAAAAAAAACTTTGCTTCATTATGAATAATTCCAATAGCTAAAGCAACCTTCTCTAAATAATCATCTAACTCTTTCTTTAGTGACTTTAAATGTGTATTAGTAAAATCCAAATTCAGATCAAAAATTGTTTTTATTATTAGTGGTGATTTGTCATGATGTACCACCCACGTCAGTGTATCGATTCCCTGTTTCAGAAATTGGCGTCCTATAAGATTCGCAGCAGAACTTCTTACAATTTGAGATTCATCTGATAAAAGAGAGTTTTCTATGGTTTTGAAAGTTCTAGCTTCGCGAAAATTTAGTTTATTCAAAATAGAAATTGATTCAGACCGCGTTTTTGGATTATTACTTCCTTCAATTAAAGAAATTAATTGATCAATAGCGATATTTCTGCTTATTTCTTTATTCTTAACGCCAGAGTAAATAGTATTTGGTGATAATATTCTTTCCATTTTAAAATAATATTAAAATGTGGTACCATTTACGCTAAATTATCTTAAGGATTTAATTAATTTTACTTTATTCTGAAAATCAAAACTGGGAACTATTTATTATGGGGTTTATAATCTCAATAAATTAAGTTTATATATGTGGGAAGTTATTTTCATATTTAACACCTAATTTAAATTTAAATTGTAAAGGTTTGACATTTAAATGAGTGAAAAAATAGAAAAAAAGAAAGATTCGAATGAACTTTTAAATATTTTAATGATAATAATCGGTGCAGTATTTATCTTTAAAGCGGTAACAGAGTTTTTAGCCTGGGCAGGAATAGTAGTTCCATTAGGACTCACAGGACCAGGATTTGAACAAGCTCTTTCGATTTTCGGTGGTCAAGGTGTAATTTCGTTGTTGTTAGGTTTCTGGTGTTTAGTATCTGGCATTGGTATGTTTAGAGAAGAAGAATATGCAATGGGCATGGGTTTGGTTGTTCTTTCCATTATGGCGGCTGTAGGTATTACTGCTATTATTGGGTGGATAACCGCGGGAATATTTGATTTTACCTATTGGCCAAATTATATCACAATTGTTGCTGCAATTGTTGGTGTATTAGGATTTCTCTGGTTAATTTTCACATATAAGAGATACGATTAAAAAATTAAGGTTTTTTTTTTTTTTTATAATTAACTCTCAATAATCATTTTACAACAGACATAATCCAAATAATTGAGTCTTAGAATAAGGTTCAACTTTAAGATCTTTATCTTCTTTTAAAAATTGATTTAAGGGTATTCCTTTTTCGTATAATTCGTTAAATTTTTCGTAAAAGATTTGGTATATGTTTGCATTTCGAGATATATAAGCTCCAATTAATTTATTCGTTGGATCGAAACTAGGTTGAATTAATTCACTACTACTGAGATTAAAATTGCTAAAATCTTCGTCAGTAACTCTCACATCGATGTTTTTAAATTTTAGGTCATACCGATCTAGATAATTAGAAATAAGTTTAAATTCATCGCTTAATAATAGTTCCTTAATTAACTCGGTACTAAATATAACCTCAATGTCGAGGTTAAATAAATTTTCTCTAATTTTTACCATCCCAGATTTAATAGCGTCGTCTAAATCTTTTGGTATATTCGAGATTCCGTATTTTTTAAGAACTGAACTCAATTCATTTTCGTATCTAATACCCAATGCAATCTTACATTCCTTATCTGCCATAAAGGAAATATAAGTTTCATCGAAGTTTTTTAAGTTGTAATTAATAAATTCTACAAATTCTTGAGTAACTTGCTCAGTATAATTGTAGTTTTGAATAAACTCGTCTAGAGCCTTTTCTGCTTTTTCTTTCTTTTCTTGAAAAAGTTGAGATAATTCTTCTATGCGTTCGTTTATTATTCTCTGCCAAATAGCTATTGGTGGACTTTTTGCTAATATCTTCATCGGTCTGTCGTATATTTGAACAAGTCCTAAATCGTTCAATACTGCGCAAATTTTATAGCCTCTCTTTAAAGTTAGATCAAATTGCATACTAACTTCTTTTAAATTATCAATCCGTTTGTGTTGTAATAAATAGTGGTAAATCTTCTCTATACCTTTTTCAATAACGCCTAAAGCATCAAACAGAGAGCTAAGAGCTAGAAATTCGCGTTCGGACATTCAATCACCTAGTTTCAGTTTTTTCTAATACTAATTCGGTTAGAACCTCAAAAGTTTTATTGACATTTTGACCAGTCTTACTTGATATTTCTCCAAATGAAGCCATATTATTCTTTTCTGCTACTTCTATACCATGTTCTCGAGGTATTTCTCGTTGACTGGACTCTAGATCGATTTTAGCTCCAACAAGCATGATGGGAATATCTCCGCTCTTTTGGTAAACAATATTTGTCCA
>WOR8_10009554_pt1 | contig 11029 bp, 14 predicted proteins | sample DeeMarSeWOR38_10_FD_19890 | JGI IMG/M metagenome (IMG submission 19890)
TCTTGTGAGACTGCCATAGTAGATAGCACGTTGATTGTTTGGTACTTTCCAGGGTAGGTGCCCAGTGCGGTCTCCACCATGAGAACAGCCACTATAACTGACGGCTCCACTCCAAAACGTCGATTCGCTTCGTCCAGGGAGGTCCCATGCCGCTCAATATAACGCTTGGCCTTGTGCACCGAGTATTTCGAGAGGAACTGGTCATAATTGAGAGCTGCCTCGCTCCGCACCAAGTTGGCAGCCACCACCTCTAACTCTAATTTGACGAGAGGGTTTTGATAAACAGACCGGACAAGACTTGCCTCTAAGCCATCAGCAATAAGTCGCTCCTGTAACGTAACGAAATGGGACCCTGAAGCACCTATGGTAAGGGGAGTTAGCAAGATTAAGATCAAAATAGCAGCGGTGCTAGCACCTATCCATTTTCCCGTTCTCCCTGTGAGTCGCTTGTCAATCATAAGACTTCTCTCCAGTGTAGAAATTCAGCAAGGATCGATTTCGCCCTTCAGAAATGCCAACTCATTTTGTCCAGAATGCCTAGCCCGGATATATCATGAATTGCTGTCGCGAGACCGCGAAGATGGACGTGCCACCTAGCAACCTCAGGGTGTTGGTTCCGAGGCGTACCTGAACAGTACGTCGCAGGGGCCGACACCCGAGGACGCCAGGAAGGATGGCCATATCCGTGGTCGCAGCAAGTAATTCATGATATATCCGGGCTAAGTGAATTGCACAAAGTGCGCCAACACATACCAATTCTGTATTGGTCTCATGTAAAATTGAGGGCCCTAGTCTTCTCGGCTGCATAGCATCCTTGCAGGAGATAATGGTAGGGCCGATAAAGTTTATAATGTAATCATCTACGAGGCAACCTGGAAGTCAACAAATAGTGGACCCCTTGAAAAAGAAAAGCTTGACGATTGGGGAGAAGGATATGATATTTGTCCCGTCCGTGGTAATGCGGCCTGAGACAAACACGAGATAATTCCTTAAAATGGTTCGTTAAGAAAGGAGCCTCATGAAAAGCTACCGCAAAGAACTCTGGTTTGAAGTGCCTACAAGGCGAGCATTAATAAACATTACTCCACAAGTAGAGGAATGCCTCAGGGCAAGTGGGATCAAAGAAGGTCTTGTACTCTGCAATGCCATGCACATCACTGCCTCCGTGTTTATCAACGACGATGAAGCAGGTTTGCATCATGACTACGACGTCTGGCTGGAAAAACTGGCACCCCATGAACCTGTCTCTCAATATCGCCACAACGTAGGTGAGGACAACGCGGACGCCCACATGAAAAGGCAAATTATGGGCCGAGAGGTAGTAGTCGCTGTGACAGACGGAAAGCTTGATTTTGGTACCTGGGAACGAATTTTCTACGGTGAGTTTGACGGACGAAGACGTAAGCGCGCGCTCGTCAAAATTATTGGTGAGTAAATCAAATCACGATGATGGAGTAGGAGATGGATCAATTTGGAGTAGCGGAAGTCCGCCAATTTTTGACTACCCACGGTTTGGAAGCACGAATACACACATTTGCTGAGAGCACTGAAAACGCTTACCTTGCAGCTCAAGCTCTAGGAGTAGAACTGGGGCAAATTGTCAAATCGGTAATATTTTTGGCTGATGGAGAACCTGTATTGGTTCTGATGTCCGGGGACATGAATGTCGACACCAACAAACTCAAAAAGCTTCTCAGCGTCAAAAAAGTCAAGATGGCCGACGCAGAAACAGTTTTAAAGGTAACTGGATATCCAGTTGGGGCTGTCCCTCCTCTGGCGCACCGGCAAGCAATAGACACCTACCTGGATGAAAGCCTCAACCGCTTTGCCAAAATCTACCCCGCCGGTGGTACTACCAGCAACATGTTTGCCACCACCTTCGAGGAGTTATTCAGTCTCTCCAAGGCAAAGGTTATCAATGTTGCTAAAGCAAAGAAAAAATAATTATCCCGTCATTGATTTCTCCTGTTGCCCAATTAGGCTCTTGCAGAATTGACAGCTCGGTTCCTCCTGCTTATTTTTTCTACGACACGGTCTTTTTGTTCAGGAATCTGGGAGAGAGGAGGAGGAAAAAATGACCATTATTAAATGGAGGCCCGGCCGGTCTGGTTCCCGTTTCGATCCTTTTTCCGAAATGCAGCGTTTGCAGCGTGAGATGCACAGGATCTATAACACCCTCACCAACACCTGGGAGGCCTCGAGGCCAGCAGGAGTATACCCACATCTCAACATTACCGAAGACGATAACAATTACTATGTAAGGGCGGAACTGCCGGGAGTGGATCCGCAGGACATTGAAATCACCGCTCAGGAAAATGATCTGATTATCAGCGGCCAGCGCAAGATTCCGGTTGAGGGCGAAAACGTATCATATCATCGTCGGGAGCGGGAGGCGGGCAGTTTCAGACGTATCACCTCGCTGCCCACTCACATTGATAGTAGTAAAGTTGCCGCAGTCTGCAAAAATGGGCTCCTCACCATTACTTTGCCCAAAGCTCCCGCAGTCAAAGCTCGGCACATAGATGTCAAGCCCGTCTGAATCAAGGATGCTTGGATTCCAGAGGAGGTAAATGCAATGAGCGATAAGGAAATTCAGGTTCGGAATAAACGGGAACTGGAGAGTGAAGCTGAACGAACAAAACCCGGCCCTGTCTTCGTGCCAGCGGTGGATATCTTTGAGTCCGAGGCGGCAATCACCCTATTGGCCGATATGCCCGGAGTGTCTAGTGAGAATATCAGTATCGATTTACATGAAAACCAGCTAACCCTCTCAGGTGAGGTCGAACCACTGATCTCCGGAAAAGAGGGATACCTGCTCCAAGAGTTTGAGACCGGGACCTTTCACCGTCAATTCACACTGTCGGATCGTATTGATCAGAAGGCGATAACAGCTACTGTAAAAGACGGTGTTCTCCGGCTTGTCCTGCCCAAGGCGGAGAAAGCCAAGCCAAGGAAAATTGAAGTAAAAGCTGGTTAGTGGGTGTGGGACCGCTCTATGATCGTCTCTCCGGCCAATATCCGAAATATTCTCTTCGTCTGTGCCGGCAACATCTGCCGCAGTCCTATGGCAGAATGGCAACTGAAGGCCCTGCTACGGGAGAATCCCATCCCTGGCATGCAGGTAGGCTCTGCAGGACTCATTGCCCTTCCCGATAACGCAGCATCTTTCAATGCCGTTCGTGTAGCAAGAGAGAACTCCATCTCGCTGGAAGAGCACAGAGCGCGCCTTATCAATACAGAGCTCATTGATAACGCCGACCTTGTTTTGGTCATGGAGTCTCACCAAGGTCACGAACTGATAGCCAACCACCCCCAAGCCTCCGAAAAAATTTTCCTCCTCCGTCATTTCGCCCGCTATGGTTCTCGTGAGCGTGGCATAAGCGATCCGTACGGTCGTAACTTAGAAGCCTATCGGTTTTGCTTCGAGGACATCAAAGAGTGTGTGGAGTCGCTCCATGAGTGGCTTTTAGAAGCCAGCGAAGCTTAACTCATAAAAAGTGGTCGGTACCTCCCACCTACGTTCTGTTGTCATTAGCTCGTTCATAGTCATTTGGCCACTGATAGTGGCCGTCATTACGCTGCGCTGTCAATATGCCTTCGGCGTCATTTATTGTCATCAGTCCATTGTGCTTCCCTCTTATAACGTAAAGGCTATCTTTCATAATGCGTGTTTACAACCTAATGACGGGCGGAGCCCAAATGACGGCGCAGCCAAATGACGCGGAGCAAATGACTGGTCAGTTTCTGGTTGGCTTTTCGGACTTTGCGCCACATGCCATTTGTGCTACATTCCCCACCATGACTAAAGAAGACCCATCTCAATATCTGTATCGCTTTTTCCATCCCATCCAGGTTCGCTATATCGAGACAGACCAGCAGGGGCATGTCTTTTTCGGCCACTATCTTACTTATTTCGATGTAGCCCTGACTGAATACCTGAAAGCGATTGACTACAGTTACAATAAATTTCTCAAAGCCGGGGTCGATTTTTTCTATGTGGAATCGCTCTGCCAGTACCGCGACCGGGCGTTTTTCGACGAGATCCTCCATGTTCATGCTCGGATCGGGAAAATCGGTAATTCCAGTTTTACTTTTGAATTCTCCATCTTCGAGTCTGCGTCTCAACGCTTCATTGCCAATGGCCATATTGTTGCGGTGGCAGTAGATCCGTCTACCTCCAAACCAACGCCTGTCCACGACGATTTCCGTCAAGCGGTTGAACTCTTCGAGGGAACTGACGCGAAAGAATCTTAATTTTTCCCAACCTAATTCCTGGAAAAATGAAATATCCGGGTTGATATACACATTTTTCGAGAGATGATTCCCATCGTCCGCCACCTTTGAGTCTACACGATAGCCATTTTTGGTGGTTTTTCGTATTGAACCTGGTGTGGTCTGCCTTATTATTATTTACAAGCTTTCATTTTTACCAGTGGAGTTTATGCTTGACAGTTTGGTATTCTCCGAATGAGGGGTAGATGACAATCTTAGGATCTGTATAGAAAGGAGTAACAGATGTTAAAAGAATTCAAAGAGTTTGCCATGCGAGGGAACGTAGTTGACATGGCTGTAGGTATCATCATTGGTGCGGCCTTTGGCACAATTGTCAAATCACTCGTGGCCGATATCATCATGCCGCCAATTGGCTTGCTGTTAGGCAATGTTGATTTTAGTAACCTTTTTATCGTTCTAAAACAAGGGGCGACTGCTGGACCTTTTGCAACTATTGCAGAAGCTCAGAAGGCCGGTGCGGTCACAATCAACTACGGTATGTTCGCAAATACGGTTATAAGCTTTCTCATTGTCGCCTTTGCTGTGTTTCTTCTAATTCGTGCAATCAACAGACTGCAGCGTGAAGAAGAGGCCCTGCCAGAGGAACCAACAACGAAAGAGTGTCCTCACTGTCTATCGACAATACCCATCAAAGCCACACGTTGTGGACACTGCACCTCGGAGTTATCAGCAGAACCGGCATAGAAAATGAGTGACAACTCTTAATTTTACAAAGGTCAAGTTGAGGTATTGTTTTTTCAAAGCCCACTGGCGGAGCTTCGGCTTCGCTTTTTTTATAGTCTCAATATCTTGTGCCACAGTAAGATTCAGCAAACTGTGCATTGAGGGATGTAATAGTCACCTCGATGGTGATCGAGCTGCAGTTACATTTCTCATCATTAATCACACTTACCACCTATTGAACCCACCACATTAGATCACAATGGTGGCTCTTCCTATTGACATTCGCCCTTTCGATCATATCTTAGGTAAAATTATCTACAGTTAGCATCAATATTTTACACATCCCACGGTTCCCTAAGCAACATATGGAACATGAACGGTTGCGTTTCAGAGGCTGGGATAGGTCCATTCAATAAATCTGGGCGCAAGCGTGATTTAACCATCGGCTTTAATCAAAGTTTGACTGGTTAATCGATACAGAGACAAGGAGGGAGTTATGGATTTCAGCAACATTTTGCCCAGGCTGCAAGAACTTTTAGCTTTTTATGGACTTAGAATTGTAGCAGCCTTAGTAATCTTCGTTGTGGGTCGCTGGGTTGCAAGGGCTCTAAAAAGACTTGCAGTAAGAATGATGAGAAAAAGCAAGGTCGAGGAAACTCTTATCTCTTTTGTCGGCAACCTGACCTACATTGCCCTGCTGGTATTCGTCATCATAGCGGCCCTGAATCAACTTGGTATTCAAACCACCTCATTCATTGCCATCATCGGTGCCGCCGGCCTGGCCATCGGTTTGGCCCTGCAGGGCTCCCTGGCCAACTTTGCCGCTGGTGTTCTCATGATCATATTTCGCCCATTCAAGGTGGGTGACTACATCGAGGCTGCCGGGGCTGCTGGCGTGGTTGAAAAGATCGAGATTTTCACCACCCAAATCAAAACCCCGGACAACAAAACCATCATCATTCCCAACGCCGGTGTAACCGGAGGTAGCATCACGAATTATTCGGCCAAAGATACCAGGCGTGTGGATATGGTGATCGGTGTTGGTTACGGTGACGACTTGAAAAAGGTCAGAGAGGTCCTGGAAGAAGTTCGAGACAACAGTGTCAACTTTGCAGTGCGACCGTGGGTGAAGACCGCAGACTATTGGGGCGCTTATTTTGATTTGACTGAGACCGTCAAAAGACGTTTTGACGAAGAGGGCATCTCTATACCCTACCCACAGCGGGATGTGCATTTGTACGAGTACAAGGAAGCGGCAGTACAATAGGAGATACAGTTCGCACCAATCTTGCGTTTACAGGGCCTTAGTCTCTACTGTTTTAAGGCCGAGTGGCTAGCCAATGCTTTGATTTGCCGAGAGATAGTACTATGTCCACCCCCACACCAATCAACACAGAAGCGCTGCTTGAAAAACTCAGCCAAGCAGTGGCCGATTGGGAAGATTCGCCCTACTACCTGCAAGATGAAGAACTTTTTGACCTTGAAAGATTCTTGCTGGATCATGACGCTAACGCCTTTAAAGCAGAACTCGAAAAGACATACGGTCAGCCACTGAATGAAAAATTCTGGTCGTCTTCCCTTGCCTATCAGCGGCTGAAACGTGCCCGGGAGGTTGTTAAAAATCAAGACGACGATCAGGAAAAGAAACGGCAGGATTATGCTCGGGCAGTAGCGGAAGGCCAAAAGGAATGGCAGCAATGGCTGAAGGAAATTCGAAGCAATCAGCTTCGGTCCCAACTCAAGGTCATCCCCGGCGGCAAGAAAGAATCGAAATAATGGAGTATGGGAGTGTTGGAGTATTGGATGAATAAAAATTCCAAATCACAATGACTGAGGTTTCAGTGTTCAGGTTTCAGTTTTTTGGTTTTTCTTCCCTGACACCTGACATCCGACACCTGACACCCTGAGACTTGGAGTTTGGGTTTCAGAAGTTCGCATTATTCCAGTATTCAAAAATAAAGAACCGCGGCAGGTTACAGGGGTTGCAAAAGAACCCCCTCCCCTGCCGCTCAATTGAGAAATTATCCGATGGGAGTGGGCGCACAAAGGTGGCCTTCCTCCATAGCCACCCTGCCACAGCCGGAGCAGGAATACTTCATCGCTGCCAGCTTATCTTTGCACATGTGCTTCGGCTTCGGATCCGTCTCAGGAGTGCCGCAAAAGTTGCATTTGGCCGCATCTCCACAGGGGTTACACAGATGTCCAGGTGCGTCTGCAACCGCCCCGCAGTTCTTACAAGTATAAGCCATATCTATCCTCCTTTCGCAGGTTACAAACCAATTATTATAAAATTCCGCCTCAGCAACAATCTTCCCTATCCATTAAGTACGAAAGCACAAATGTCAAGCCGGAGTATTTCACATTTCGCCTTGGTAATTTCTCATTTATCAATGGGGATTTGAGATCAGAAGATAATGGCTGAGCCGATGTTTTTATGAATGAGCAATGCGAAATGACAGATGCGAAATGACAGATGCTCTGGCTTAATTATTGCAAACCCATGGCATAATCCGGGCTCGGTCCGGCAACGGCAAGGGTTGCCTGGGGCCAAGCATGGCTGACGCAGAAGGAGAAAAGTTATGCTCACCAAGGAAAAGGTTGCGGATATTTTCAAAAGCATAGTGCGGATATTTCCCGGCATGCCCTCCTATCAAGAACGTGAGGGACTGCGGGCCCAAGACAAGATCATCCGCACTCAATTGGCATCGCGCATCACTGAGCAGGTAGAACGGGTTGGAGAAATAACGACTGAGCTTACCAACAGAGCAGTGCTGAAGCCCCTAGCCAATCTAGACAGACTTGCTCGAAAGTTGATGCGATTAGCGGATACCATTCGCTTTGCCAGTTACGGCTATGGAGGTCTTTTCGCAGCGACACCCGTGGATGAGCAAAAGCTGGCAGAGCTCTATGACTACGACCTTTCACTACACCAAGAGATCGAAGAGCTTGCGATAGCCATCAGCACCTTACGGCACCGCCAGGATGATGAGTGGGAGAAGATCTCTCTTGATGACATCCAACAACTGGTAAATCGTTTGGAAGAAAGGATCACCAACCGGCAATCCATATTCACGCAAGAATAGGTTGTCGGATTGCGTGGAGCATCAAGCGCATGCACAGGCACGCTATGCGCTTACCGCTTTGCGCTTTGCGCGAATGAAAGGAGCGCCCCCATGGCCGTTTTCTTGGAAGTCATAGAATGGTTTGACGAAACCGGTCGCACCATGATGCATCGTATTCCTGAGCAAGGATCGGCAGAGATCAAATTTGGTGCCCAGCTGATTGTTCGCGAAAGTCAGGCTGCTATTTTTTTTCGGGATGGCAAAGCCTACGACATCCTTGGACCCGGCCGGCATACCCTATCGACTCTGAATCTGCCCTTGATAACCAAGGTCCTGAGCTTACCTTTTGGCTTTAAGAGCCCTTTTCGGGTTGAAATCTACTTCGCCAATACCAAGATCTTCACCCACCTTAAATGGGGAACCAAAGAGCCGGTTGCCTTCAAAGACGCCGAGCTTGGTCTTGTCCGTCTTCGCGGCTTCGGTACCTACACCATGCGTATCACCCAGCCATTGCTGCTCATCAATACACTTGTTGGAACCCAGGGAATCTATGGTACCGAGGAAATAGAAGATTTTCTCCGCGACGTCATCGTTAGCCGCGTCAACGACCTCTTGGGTGAAATGCTGGACACTGTTTTCAACCTACCGGCCTACTACGATGAGTTGGGGGCTGCCATCAAGAGCAGGGTCCATGAAGACTTCGCCCGCTATGGCATTACCCTCCTCGACTTCTACATCAACAACATTACGCCCCCGGCCGAGGTGCAGAAAATGATCGATGCCAAGGCTGGCATGCAGGCAGTGGGCGATCTTGATAGCTTCATGAAATTTAAAGCAGCCAAGGCAATGGGTGATGCCGCCACGGCCGAAGGTGGAGGCGGAGATGCAGCAAGTGGCATGGGTTTGGGCCTGGGCGCTGGTCTCGGCATGCTCATTCCCGGCATGCTGCAAAAGACCATGCAGGAGGGCCACCTGCCCGCCACCAAAAAGATGGACTGTCCGGCATGCCAGGCGCAGATCCCCGCAGATGCTCGTTTCTGTTCAAACTGTGGCCATCAGATCGTTACCATCAATAAGTGCCTTCAATGTGATAACGATCTTCCCGCCGGAGCCAATTTTTGCATGAGTTGTGGTACCAAGGTAGAGAAAAAATCCAAGAAATGTACTAAATGCGGGTATGAGGCTTTACCGGAAGCCAACTTTTGTAACGAGTGTGGGGAGAAACTACCATAGCTCAAAACAGATCTACATACTCAGTCTTTGATATCCCTCTAGTAAGGGCTAGCAAAGCTTTCCCTCATGCGGTAGTTTGCCGGAGTAATGGAGTAGTGGAGTAATGGAGTAATGAAAGAACTCATTCAGGTTGCAATTGAAGCTCTCGCTCTTTCCAGCACTCCAACACTCCAGCACTCCATTAAACGCTTGCCCAGGGAAAACCTCGTAACCGGCACCACTCTTGAAAGATGGCTACTTAGATCATGCAAATCAAGGTTGATTGTCCGCAGTGCGGTGGAGATATTGTCTTTGAGGAAGAAATCGAGGTGGTTCGCTGCCATTATTGCGGTTCCACCAACCAGATTTCTGGCAAGTCGGACCATCCGCGCTTTATGTTTCCACCGCGCTGGACTGAAGAAAAGTGTCGACATCGAATTGCCTCACTGCTTAGCGGCAAAGTGTCGTGGCGTCTCAAAAAGAAAGGGTTACACTTAGTCTATGCCCCGTACTGGCGTACTATAGGAATGGTCTTTCATTGGCTCCTGGGCAAGAAGGAAAATATTTCACCAACGAGTGGGCGCTCGTGGGATGATGCCAAGGAACTCAAAACCAAGCTCTTCGACTTCTCTTTCCCAGCCTACAAAGAACCAGATCTTGACTTGATGTCTCTGGGAGTACGTACTTCGGCAATCCCTCTGCAGCTTTTTCACCACACCAGGCTTTCCGGTCCTGAGATCGTTCTTCCTGTTGAGGTCAGCCTGCAGGAGGCAATGAAGTACAGTAGCAGTTTCCTAACCTATGGCTTCTCTGATCGAAACTTTCGGGTGGAGTTCAAAGATACCCAACTGGTGGGAGAAGTCTATTCTTTAGTTTATTTTCCATTCTGGGTCTTAGAGGTAATAGGAAACGACAGGAGAGGTTTGCTCATCATCGACGGAGTGGCCAATCGCATCAGGAAAACTGTATGGGATCAGGATGTAGCTTCTTTTTTTCAGGAACACAAACCCAGCGAAGTAGAAGGTCACTTTAGTGATCTCCGTCTCATTCCATTTGTGTGTCCGGTATGCGGCTGGGACCTTCCTTTCTCACCCACGAGCAAGACCCACGTTTGTGCTACCTGTACCCGGGCCTGGGTGGAAAACGGTGGCAGATACCAGGAAGTGGAGTATCAACTTGTGGCTGTGCCGAAAAAGTTCGAGCATCCTACCCGTTATATGCCCTTCTGGGACCTGGGAATTCGGATTCATAGCCCTGATAGGGTGTTGCAGAACAGGTCCGATCTCCGCACCTTGTTACCAAACCTTCCGGTAGTCAGAGAAAGCGGAAACGGTGCTCAGTCGATTCGATTTTTGATTCCGGCTTTCAAGATCAGAAACACCAAAGCCCTCTCCAAGTTGGCCACCCTTTTTTGCGTCAACCCGCCTTCCCAACCACTTCGGGCCAAGGAAGGTCTGGAAAAAGAAAAATTCGAGGGAGTGTGCCTGGGGGGCGAAGAAGCGGAACAATTGGCCCGGGTGGTTCTCATCTCAATGGTGCCCAGGTATAATCGCCGGGCTCGCAACATAGTAAAAGAGTCGAAAATTACAGTCGAGACGTCCAGGTTAATCTACTACCCATTTTACCGTAAAGGTCTCTACTTCAGGGAGGCCAGCTCCGATCTCTCTATTCAGCACGGCACAGTGGTTCTCGGTACTGACTGAGTCACTCCGGCAAAAGACAGTAACCAGGTGTCCCGCCTACGCTCTATTGAGCTACGGCGTGGCAAGCAGGTGTCAAAAATTATAGAACTGAACACT
>WOR8_10009351_pt1 | contig 11026 bp, 7 predicted proteins | sample DeeMarSeWOR38_10_FD_19890 | JGI IMG/M metagenome (IMG submission 19890)
CTGGCGGTGGGTGAATATCTGTACGGCAGCAACTGGGCCCTGACGAATTACGGCGGGATGGGTCACGGCACCGGCAAAATGATCGAAATATTCGGGACCCAGCAGCAAAGGGAAATGTTTCTCGAAAAGCTTTACACGGCAGAATGGGGCGGCACGATGCTGCTGACCGAACCCGAGGCCGGCTCGGATGTGGGGGCCCTGACAACGACCGCGGTGAAAAATCCGGATGGAACCTATTCCATCAGCGGCAATAAAATCTTTATTACCAACGGCGAGCATGATCTGACTGAAAATATCATCCATCCGGTTCTGGCCCGGATCGAGGGCGACCCGCCGGGAACCAAAGGCATTTCAATTTTCCTGGTTCCCAAAATATGGGTCAATGAAGACGGCAGCCTGGGGGATGCCAATGACATTGTTTGTACCGGCATCGAAGAAAAAATGGGGATTCATGCCAGCCCCACCTGCAGCATGACCCTGGGGGGAAAAGGCACCTGCCGGGGCCTGTTGCTCGGAGAACAATGCCAGGGCATGAAAATCATGTTTTACATGATGAACGAAGCCCGCCTGGGGGTGGGGTTTCAGGCGTTTGCCTATGCATCCGCTGCCTATTTATACGCCCTTAATTATGCCCGCGAGCGGGTTCAGGGCCGGGACCTGTCAGCCGGCAAAGACGCCAGCGCCCCGTCCGTGCCGATCATCCAGCACCCGGACGTCCGACGGATGCTGCTGGAAATGAAAGCCTACGTGGACGGTATGCGCAGCTTTGTGCACTACGTCGGGCAGTGCCTCGAAAAAGAAGCCCTGGCGACCAGTGACGATGAGCGGGCCTACTACAAGGGATTCGGTGACTTGCTGACGCCCCTGGTCAAGGCTTACTGCGCCCAGCGGGGATTTGACCAGTGTGTACAGGCCGTGCAGGTCTATGGTGGTTACGGTTACATAACGGAATATCCGGTCGAACAGCTCGTCAGGGATTGTAAGATCACCTCCATTTATGAGGGTACCGACGGCATCCAGGCCATGGACCTTTTGGGTCGCAAACTCGGAATGGCCAAGGGGCAGGTTTTTATCAGCTTCCTGGGTGAAATTCAAAAAACCGTGGCCCTGGCCAAAGAGACCGGGGGATTGGATGAAATCACCGCCGAGGTTGAAAAAGCGGCCAACCGGCTCGGCGAAGTTGCCATGCACTTAGGTACCACCGCCATGTCGGAAAAGTTCAAAGTGGCCTTTGCCGCCGCGTTTCCGTTTATGGAAGTCATGGGCGATGTCATCATGGCCTGGATGCTGCTGTGGCGGGCTGCTGTGGCCCGACAGAAGCTTGATGCCGGTGCCAGGACAAAAGACGTGGACTTTTACGAGGGACAGCTCAAAACGGCTGAATTCTTTATCGAAACTGCGCTGCCCACCACCCTTGGCAAAATGAACGGCATCCTGAAAAGCAACGCCTCGCCAGTGGAAATTTCCGATGCGGCATTTGGCGGATAGGCAAATCGGCTGAGAACCAGTTTACGGTTAGTTGTTAATTGTTATTCGTCAATATAAAAGAAATCGTACTTTAATACCTGAATTTTTCATCTAAATTCGGGTATTAATTTTATAGATATACGAATGAGTGGTGGGAGCGGCTTTCCAGCCGCGATTCGTTGAGTCGCCGGTTTATAAATCCCGGCTGGAAGCCGCTCCCACAATACATTCGTTTCTAATTTTTAGAAAAAGGATAGCTATATGAGCATTCAAAAAGTATTAATCATTGGCGCCGGCCTAATGGGAAGCGGCATAGCGCAAGTCTGCGCCCAGGCAGGCATCCAGGTTGAATTGCATGACGTCTCCAAAAAGGCTTTGGATAGGGCGCTCAAGGGAATTGACTGGTCGGTTGGCAAATTTGTCGAGAAAGGCAAATTAACTGAAGATCGTGAATCCATCATCAATCGCATTAAACCAACTGCAGACCTTAGCTACGAAAGCAAGGTGGATTTGGCCATTGAAGCGGTATATGAAAATATTGAGCTGAAGCGGGATACCTTCCAAAAACTCGATCAAATTTGCCCTCCGGAAACCCTGATTGCCAGCAATACGTCGGCCATACCGATTACCGAGCTTGCCGCGGTTACCAAGCGTCCGGAGAAAGTATTGGGATTGCATTTTTTCAGCCCGGTGCCGATGATGCAGGCCGTTGAGGTCATTAAGGGTGTTGCGACCCATGATGATACCGCGGCAGCGGGCAAGGCATTTGTTCTCCAAATCGGCAAAGAGCCGATTATGGTTAATCGCGATGTGGCCGGTTTCGTCATTAATCGCATCAATTTTCCATCCGCCATCGAAGCCATGAACCTGGTCGAACAGGGAGTGGCATCGGTCGAAGATATCGACAAGGGACTGCGGCTGGCCTCCGGCCGGCGCATGGGTATTTTTGAGACCGGCGACATGGTCGGGCTGGATGTGACTTACGGCGCCATGAAGGCCATGCATGAAGAAACGGGAGATCCCCGCTGGTATCCGCCCCTGCTGCTAAGGCGCAAGGTCAAAGCCGGTCACCTCGGGCGTAAAGCCGGCAAGGGTTGGTATGAATACAACGCCGATGGAAGTAAAAAGTAGTGTTTCGCATTTGGTTTTTTGTGTTTGGTTCTGAGGAATCGGTTTCTCGTCTGCCAAACACTAAACACCATACACCAAACACAAAAAACTTTTCCAGGGAAAATCGATGTCTCATTTCAAAATAAACCAGAAGGATATTTTCTTCATATTAAAAGAGCAGCTCAATTACGGAACCCTGTGTTCCCTGGAGCGTTATAAAGAACTCAACGAAAAAGCATTGGACATGCTCGTCAATGAGGCGATGCGTTTTGCCAAAGGGGTGATCGACCCTTTGCAGGAAGTTGGCGAAAAATTCGGCGTCAAATTCGAGGATGGTAAAGTTGAATGTCCGCCCGAATTCAGGAAAGCTTTCAAGGAATACGGCCAAGATGGGTGGACTGCGGCTGCACGCGACCCGCAGTATGGCGGGCAGGGCTTTCCCCACATGATGCGTATTGTCATCAACGATTTGATGTACGGGGCCTGTCAATCATTCAACATGGCGCCGAGTTTGACTCACGGGGCCGCGCATCTAATTGAAAGCTTCGGGTCCGAAGAGCTGAAAGAGCGGTTTATCCCCAGAATGTTTGACGGGACCTGGTCCGGCACCATGTGCCTGACCGAAGCGGATGCCGGCTCCAACCTGGCAGCCCTTCAAACCACAGCCTATCCGGACGGCGATGGCTATAAAATCAAAGGCAGCAAGATATTTATATCCTGGGGTGACCATAATCTGACCGATAACATCATCCATCTGGTTCTGGCCCGCATCGAGGGTGCCCCTGCTGGTGTGAAGGGCATTTCGCTTTTTGTCGTGCCCAAGATGCGCGTGAATCCAGACGGAACCATCCAGGGGCCCAATGATGTTCTTTGCGGGGGCGTAGAGGAAAAACTGGGCCTGCATGCCTCTCCGACCTGTGTGCTGAATTTTGGCAGCCGCGACGATTGCCGTGGCTATCTTTGCGGGGAAGCCGGCCGGGGCCTGGCGCACATGTTTCAGATGATGAATGCGGCCCGTATCAACACGGGGGTCAGCGGTATGGCGCTGGCCAGCAGCGCTTATCAAAATGCACTCCAATACACGAGGGAGCGGGTGCAGGGCAGAGACATCGCCGGGCGTAAAGCCGGAGATGTGCCGATTATCGATCATCCGGATGTGCGTCGCATGCTGCTGTGGATGAAGGCTTTGGTGGACGGCATGCGTTCCATGATATATACCGGGGCGTTCTGGCAGGATTACGCCCTGGAATCGCCCGAAGGAGACGAGAAAAAGCACTACGCTGCCTTGCTCGATTTTATGACACCCATTATCAAGGCTTATTGTTCGGACATGGGTTTTAAAGTATGTGAAACGGCCATCCAGTGTCTGGGCGGATACGGATTCTGCAAGGAATATCCGCTTGAACAGTATTTGCGGGATGCCAAGATCATGTCCCTTTACGAGGGCACCAACGGAATTCAGTCTATTGACTTGATGGGCCGCAAAATGCGTGTCAACAACGGCGCCCCTTTCTTAGCGTACCGCCGGGAAATCGAGACGTTTTGCAAGCAATACGGGAATCACCCGCAGCTGGGGAAAAGCGTCCAGGCGCTGGCCGAAGCTTTTGCGAAAATGACAGTGACTGCGGAGCAGATGCGAGATCAAATGCAATCCGATCCGCTGCAATGGGCATCCAACACCTATCCGGCCCTGACGGCCTTCGGCGACATTACCATGATCTGGTGTCTGCTGGATATGGCCATTGTCGCCAGCCGCGCAATTGAGAAAGGCAAAAAGAACCATTTTTATACCGGCAAGGTTTTGCAGGCCACCTATTTTACCGATGTTACCCTGCCGCACAGAGGACAGATGACAGAGAACAGATGACATATAACAGATGACAGATGACAGATGATAGAAAACAGACGAGATATCGGAATCTTCGGCGCTGTTTGTCAATCACGCTTTTCCTGCGTTCAGACGGTCATCTGACCTCTGACCTCTGACCTCTTTCGTCTGTCATCTGAAAAATATAACAAATAACGACAAATTTTTTTGTTACAAAATAGCCTTACCGTTATGATAGATAAAATTCCTAAACAAGAGCTTCTTTATCTAGACAGAATAAAAAAATTTGTCCAGGAGGAGCTGAACCCGATTTCGCTTCAGGTAGAGACTTCGGGTGAAATCCCGGAAGCGATCGTTGAAAAAATGCGACGATTGGGGCTTTTCGGTCTTGCCATTCCCGGAAAGTATGGTGGTTTGGGGCTTTCGACCCTGGGTGAAATCCTGGTTTACGAAGAACTGACCCAGACCAATGCCTGTTTTCGCTCCCGGATCGGCACCAGCAACAGCATCGGATCCATGGGGATATTGTTCGACGGCACGGAAGACCAAAAGCAAAAATACCTGCCTTGGATTGCGCAGGGTGAGCGGACGGCGGCCTTCGCCCTCACCGAACCCGATGCCGGTTCCGATGCCGCCAACATCCAATGCCGTGCGGTGCTGGATGGGGATCACTGGCTTTTAAACGGCACCAAACAATTCATCACCAACGGGGACTGCGCCGGTGTCATTACGACCATTGCGGTTACCGACGATAACAAACGGGCCCGGGGCGGGTTTACCGCCTTTATCGTCGAAAATGATTTCCCCGGGCTATGCGTCAGCCCGCCGGACCGGAAAATGGGGCTGAGGGGATCCCACACCAACGAATTGGTGTTTCGAAATTGCCGGGTTCCCAGAGAGAATGTTATCGGCGGACCTTCAATGGTAGGGCAGGGCTTTAATACCGCCATGCGGGTTCTGGACAAGGGGCGACTGACAATGGGGGCCTGTGCGCTGGGGGCTTCGCAAAAACTGCTGGAATATAGCAGGGATCACATCCGGCATTTAATCCAGTCGGGAAAGCCCCGGGATGATCTGCAAGCCGCCCGGTTCAGCCTGGCGGATATGGCCACTGAAATTTTTGCCGCCCGGCGAATGCTCTATGAAACCGCACGCCTGCGCGACACCGGGAAAAACGTCACCCAGGAAGCCTCCATGGTCAAGTTGTTCTGCACCGAAATGGCCAGCCGCATTGCCGATCGGGCTATGGGAATTTTTGAAGATGAAGGCTATCTAACCAAAAACCAGATAGAGATGTTTCTGCGGGATGTCAGGCTCTACCGCATCTTCGAAGGCACCAGTGAGATTCAACGGATGGTGATTGCGAGGAATCTTTTAAAAGATTGAGTATTTGGTGTTTAGTGTTTGGTATTTTGTTTTTAGATAGATGAAAGGAAAGAGGTTTCAGAATCCACAGGTTCAAGGTTCTGGGTTAAGCGTTCTGGGTTCATTCGCCTCCGGCGGTTTCAGCGGTTCGGAAGTTCTGAAATTCAAAACAACCCTGAACCCAGAACCCTGAACTCTGAACCTTTATCCTGAGAACCTAAACATAAGCAGTGAGGATATATTATGAATCAGCCCGTGGTCATCAGTGCTGTCAGAACGCCGGTGGGCAAATATATGGGCGCTCTTAAAGATGTCGAGGCCTATGACCTTGCCAGTCTTGTCTTAAACGAAGCCGTCAAGCGCGCCGGGCTGCAACCGGAGCAGGTCGATGAAGTCATCATGGGGCAATCTTACCAGAACGGCGAATATGTGAATATTGCCCGCATGGCCCTGTTGAAGGCCGGTTGGCCGGAGACCATACCCGGCATCACGATCGATCGGCGCTGCTGTACGGGGCTGGATGTTGTTCGGTACGCCGCCAGTCTGATTATGGCAGGACAGGCAGAGATAATTGCGGCGGGGGGTGTCGAAAGCATGAGCAATGCCGAGTTTTACCTGCCCGGCAATATTAAATGGGGGGTGGGCGGTCGCAGGGGCATGCCCCGGGGCCACGGCGATCTATCCATCTGGGGGCTGAAATTCTATGATCGCATCCAACGCGCCCGTGTCATGTCACAGCCCGAGCAGCGCTACGGAGTGCTGCCGGCCATGATGACCTGGGCGGAAACCGCGGCCGCAACCGAAAACATTTCACGCGAAGACTGCGATGAATGGTCGCTGGCAAGCCATCAAAAAGCGTGTGCCGCCATGGATGCCGGTTTTTTCAAAGAGGAGATCGTACCGGTGCCGGTGCCGCAGCGCAAAGGCGGGCCGATCATGGTGGATTGTGATGAAAACCCGCGACCGGACACCACCATTGAAAAGCTGGCAGGGCTCAAACCGGTCCTGGGAGGGGTGTGTACGGCCGGCAATTCTTCGACCGAAAACGACGGGGCGGCGGCCGTTGTGGTAACCAGCGCCCAAAAGGCAAAGGAACTGGGGCTTGATCCATTTGCAGCGGTGAACTCCTGTGCCGTTGTCGGTGACGACCCGCGGCACACCTACCGAACCGTTCCGGTGGCTGTTCAGAAAGCGCTTGACGCGGCCGGGCTCAGCATCGGACAGATGGATCTCATCGAAATCCAGGAAGCGTTTGCCGCCCAGGTTCTGGCCGATCTAAAGCAAATGGGCGTAGGGCCTAAAGATTACGCCAGGGTAAATGTCAACGGCTCCGGCATTTCTCTGGGACATCCCATTGCGGCCACCGGCGTGCGCGTGCTGGTCACGCTGGTGCACGAGATGAAACGTCGCGGGGCAACATATGGTCTGGAATGCATCTGCGGCGGCGGCGGACTGGGCATCGCCGCTGTCTTTGAAAGCATATAATTTCTAATTGGGTAGGCGGAATTCCGGAGGTGATTGTCTCTCTTTTCATTGTGGGAGCGGCTTCCAGCCGCGATATTTGACCCATGGATGCTCAATCTTGCTTTCCAGACTGAACGCAAACACTATGAGCAAACATTCAGCTAGGCAAGGAGAGAATTAAAAATGCCGAAACAACTAACCGATGTCGTGGTGATCGATGCCGTGCGAACGGCATTTGGCAGGGCAGGTGAGAAAGGCCTGTTCTGGAAAACCCGGGCCGAAGACCTGTGCGTGCCGTTGCTAAAATCGCTAATCGAGCGTAATCCCGGCCTGGAACCGTCCATGATCGAGGACAGCATCTGGGGGGTTACCAACCAGGTCAAAGAGCAGGGGGGAACCATTGGCCGGATGATTCCGATCCTGGCCGAGTGGGGCTGGGAGATTCCCGGATGCTCGATTGACCGTATGTGCGCCAGCGGCCTGACGGCTATCGGGTTCAGTGTCAGCCACATCGCCAGCGGCATGGCAGATTGTCTGATCGCCGGCGGCGTCGAGCACATGGGACACCTGCCCATGGGGTTTATGCGGGATCCCCATCCCCGGGCCGAGGAGCTGCTTGGGGGTCCATCCGCATTTAACATGGGAATGACGGCTGAAAACATTCATGACCGCTACCAGCAGTTTACCAAAGAAATGGCGGATGAATATGCCAGAAACTGTCAGGAAAAAACCGATCGGGCCATCAGGGCCGGCAAAATGAAGGATATGATCATCCCGATCGAAGTTGAGCTGGCGGACGGCACCAGAATGACGGCCGACAGTGACCAGCAGCCCAGGCCGGGCACAACCCTTGAAGGCCTGGCAGGCCTTAAAACACCATTTCGGGAAGAGGGCGGAAGGGTTACGGCCGGCAATGCTTCCGGATTGAATGACGGTGCGGCCGTGGTGCTGCTCATGAGCGGCGCGATGGCAGAAAAGGGGGGCTTTCAACCGAAAATGCGATGGGTCGCCTCGGCAGCAGCCGGAGTCGATCCAACGGTAATGGGAATCGCACCGGTTCCGGCGACCGAGAAGGTGTTGAAAAAAGCGGGTCTGACAATGGACGATATCGACATCATTGAAATCAATGAAGCCTTTGCGGTCCAGGCGCTTTTTTTTCTGGATCATTTCGGTTTGCAGCCGGATGATCCCCGCGTTAACCAATGGGGCGGCGCCATCGCCTTTGGCCATCCGCTGGCGGCGTCGGGCCCACGGCTGGTGGCATTTTTGTGCGGCATATTTAGGGAAAACCCCCAGGCCCGTTACGGCCTGACCACCATGTGCGTGGGGAGGGGCCAAGGGTATTCGATCATATGGGAAAACACGAAATGAACTAGGAATCGGCCTCCCGCCATGAGGGGCCTACGCCCCGGAGGGAATGCGGAACAATTCGATTCCGGGCAATTAAATTTTTGGTAAAATATTTATGGATTTTTTTTTCAAACCAAAAGGTGTCGCCATCATTGGTGCTTCGGCCAATCCTGTCAAGGGCGGCCATTTTATTCTAAACAATGTCCTGAAAGGATTTAACGGTGGCATATATCCGGTAAATCCCGGTTATCAGGAAATAAACGGTATAAAATGTTACCCCTCCGTTCTGGAAGTGCCGGATCCTGTAGATCTGGCCATTATATTTGTGCCGGCAAGGATGGTCCCGGGCGTATTGCAGGAGTGTGCCCAACGTGGACTCAAGGGCGTTATGATCGAATCAGGCGGATTTGCCGAAACAGGCGAGCAGGGCAAACAACTTCAAAAAAGCCTCGATCAAATCCGTAAGGATACCGGCATCCGGATCTGGGGGCCCAATTGTATGGGACTGGTCGATGCCGTCCACAATCTGGTTTTTTCATTTGTGCTGCCGGCTATCTGGGACAAAGGGCTGCAGACCGGCCGCGTGTCGCTGGTGGTGCAAAGCGGCATGCTGTCGGCCGGATTTCTGATAGATATCATGTCCAATGGGATTATGGGGATCAGCAAGGCCTGCTCGATCGGCAACAAGGCAGATATCAATGAATGTGATCTATTGGAATACCTGATTGACGATCCCGAAACCGGCGTCATCGGGCTATACCTGGAATCCATAGCCGATGGAAGAAGATTCATAGACCTTTGCCGAAGCTCAGCGAAACCGATTGTGGTGCTGCGGGGCGGCAAGAGCCGCAAAGGTGCCGAGGCCGCCTTGAGTCATACCGCCAGTCTGGCCGGTAACGGGGCTGTTATCAGTGGTGCCCTGGCCACGGCCGGGGTTGTGGAGGCCTATGACTTCAAACAGATGATGGATGTATGCCGGTCGCTGGCGAATTATCCCCAAATCTCCCCTGAAGATTGCCGACGGGTCGGCATTCTGACGATGAGTGGGGCTGCCGGAATTCTCTCTGCCGATTTTATCGAGGCGCATGGCCTGTCAGTGGCCCGGTTATCTCCCGCTACGGTTGAAAAACTGCAGGAAATATTTCCGGAATGGATGCCGGTTTCAAATCCCGTTGACCTCTGGCCGGCAGTCGAGCTGAATGGACGAAAAAAAGCTTACCGCCATTCCTTTCAGGCACTGTGCGACGACGCCGAAGTAGATGCAATTTTATTTCACGTTTTTGTTGGCGGCCATGCAGCTGCCGACATCAGTGCCCTGGTCGAAATGGCGCGGCAGGCCGGCAAGCCGTTATTCGGCTGGGTCATGGGCAGACGCGAAGATGCCCACAAATTTCAATTGCACGCCCGGGAGCAGGAGATACCGGTTTTTGGCGAGCTCTATCGGGCGGTGGAATGTATGGCGGCCGTTTTTAAGCGCAGTAGATACATTCTGCGTAAAGGCGGCAAACTTTAATTGACAAAATGTTACCAACGCAAACTGGAATTCCGTTTATTTCTATATAAGTTAATAATATCTTCAATTTTCAAAGCGCCTCTCGATTTCAGATCAATAGCAGAAATCAAAACGATAGCACAAGCATTTGATGAGCTTATTAATTCAAGGAAAAATTAGTAAGATGGTGTTGTATTCCTCTGCTTTTTTTCTTTTGCGGGGATGCAGAAAAAGGCAAAAATGCCAATAGTAACCAAATACAGATGAGCGATATTTTCAAGAACTTCCTCCAAGGCTACATGTAAATTCGCCTCATTCGGAAGCAATGCTAAATGGTCTATTGAAAAAACTCTTCTTTGTACTAATATAGCGACAAAATAGGTAAAGGCTGTCCCTACCAAAGCAATTTGGACTAATTTTGCATTCTCTATATTCTGCCAGATTCGATCTTTCCGATAGAATATCCAAATTAAAACAATAGCTGCAACTATAACAACCGCATTATCCGTTCCTATGAAATGAATTTCTCGACAAAGAAAATTTACAGCCATTGTCAGCAGAATATAATCAATTTCCAATCGAAATAGCAAAGAACGAATCAGAAATAATATTACTGCAATACTCATTATGCATATTGCTAAAGTTTCATGGTACTCCTTTAATATCAAATCTGTTGAATAGTTATTTGCCCAATATACGAAAATGATGCCTAAAATTGCAGGAAGAAAACACCATATCCCCCTGAGAGAAATAATCAATTTAGACCAATAATGAAAAGCCCCTTTGATTTTATCAATCCAAAGTGGAAATTCAGGCATGATTTGAATCTATCATTTGCTTATTAACATAAAGACTACTTGCCAATAGCACAAGTTTGCAAAAATGACATATATCTTCTGCATATCACAATATTTTTAGTGGCACCAAAACCTTTGATCAATAGCAGAAAT
>WOR8_10006709_pt1 | contig 11023 bp, 8 predicted proteins | sample DeeMarSeWOR38_10_FD_19890 | JGI IMG/M metagenome (IMG submission 19890)
ACATCCGCGGTGGCAAGGAACTGTCGAACATGAAGATCATATTTTTCTTCCAGGCGACTACGGCTGTTATCTGTGAGCATTTCGCCGGCAGTAACCGCGATTTCCAGATGAAATTCCCGGCGGAAGTCCCTGCCGTTCTGCTCTGCGCGTTCAATAAGAGCCAGTAAAAAGCTTGGGACACCTACATAACCGGTAAGCTCAAGTTCCGCCATAAGCTGGACTTGGGTATCGGTGTTGCCCACGCCTCCGGGGACCACTGTACAGCCAATACCAGTTAGGGCCTCGTCACACATTAGCCCTCCGGGGGTCAAGTGGTAGGAAAAGGTGTTGAGTACCCTGTCATCTGGGCGGAAGCCCGTATTGAAGAAAACTCCCTGCAATCGCCAGTAGTCAGCCTGATGTCCCTCAGGGTCAAAAATAGCTCCGGGAGAAGAGTAAATTCGGCGGAGCCTGCCAGGATCTACCCCCAAAAAGCCACCAAAAGGGGGAGAGGCTTGCTGGAGTTGTCGCATTTGGGCTTTAGGGGTGATGCCTAGTGACTGGAGGTCTTCAAGGGAACGAATGTCGTCGGGTCCCATCCCTGCTGCCTTGAATTTTTCTCGCATGGCTGGGGCTTCTTCAAAGGCGAATAGAACTGCCTGCTGAAGTTGATCTTCCATGACCTGTTTTTTTTCTTCCCAAGTGAGTGTTTCTAGCTGTTCATTGTAGTACCCTCGCAAGCGCTCATCTTTGCTCATTGTCTGTTTCCTCATTTTCATGCAGCGATTAGATTGTGGGGTTGCAAAAGTGCCAGAAGGACCCGCAGATGATCTTTGAAATATTAGTCAATTAGTGCCTAGTTCCTTTTCGCGAATTTCTTTAGTTACCTGCTCTTGGAGTGCTTGAAGACGGGAGGTCACTAGAACTGGATAGTTGGGGTTACCCTGTAAATCCTTGTAAGTCTCTGGAAGTTGAGCATATTCTTCACGAAAACGTTGCTGGATTTCGGCCAGGGGTGCGGGCTCCAGCAGACGCTTACCTTCTTTCATTACTGGCACTAGAAGTGGTTCCGCCTCATCTGCTGTTTCGTCATGTAAACCAATGAGATCCCGCTTGAACAAACCTTTCTCGTCCCGCTGACGGAAAACCTGTTTGGCACCTGCCAGTGAAACCTTGCCGCTACTCAGTTTCATAACCGGTCTACCATTATAATCGATCATTTTATAGGCCATGTTTAGGTAGGGTGCGTCCGCAGAAACTCCCAATCTCGTGCCTACGCCAAAGGCATCGATCTGGGCGCCGGCGGTCAGGATTTTTTGGATCTTGAATTCATCAAAACCGCCGCTGGCAAAGATCCTCACCTCGGGAAATCCTGCCTTATCGAAGATCTCTCGCACCTGCTGACTGAGTTCAACCATGTCACCACTATCCAAGCGAACAGCCCTGAGAGATTCGCCAGTCTCACGCATCTCCCGGGCTACGGTCACCGCCTTGTGCGCACCGGCAAGGGTGTCATAGGTATCAATTAGCAAAACGGTATTGTCTGGAAAGGATTTGGCAAAGGCGCGGAAAGAATTAATTTCTTTGTCAAAGCTCTCCACGTACGAGTGAGCCATGGTCCCATAGATAGGCAACCCGTACATCTTGCCGGCTTGCACATTGCTGGTACCGAGGAAGCCACCGATATAACTGGACCTGGCCACCATGAGACCCGCATCCATGCCGTGGGTGCGACGCAAGGAGAAGTCCACCAATTGCCTTTCCCCGGCGGCGTACATGCAGCGTGAGGCTTTGGTTGCCACCAGGGTTGGTAAGTTTATCGCATTGATGACAAAAGTCTCCACCAGCTGAGCTTGCATAACTGGGGCAGTGAGTTCTAGCAGTGGCTCGTCACAGAATGCAATACGACCCTCAGGAATTGCCCTTACCTCCCCGGTAAAACGCATCTTTTCTAAAAACTCGATAAACTTATCTGGAAAGATTGATGTTTGCCGCAGGTACTCTAGATCATCAGGGCGAAAGTGAAAAGACTCCAGATATTCGAGCAGGGGTTCAAGACCTGCACAAACCAGGTAGGAGCGGTTGGGGGGATACTCACGCACGACGAGACTGAATTTGGCCGGAGCAAACATGTTTTGTTCGAAATAACTGGCGGCCATGGTCAGTTCATACAGATCAGTCATGATTTCCTTGCTGGTTGGCCGATCTGTACGCATGGTCAAGCCCCGTGTCTCTGCCGCGGTGTTCTTGTAGGTGTACTAAGTTTGTTGAGCACAAAGGAAGTCCTTTTTGTTTAGCAGAAAGGGCACAATGGTTCAAGATTTTATACACTTCAAAAAGTTAGCAGACATACGATTACCCGGGTGAAAGAGTGGGAGGAGGCTGTAATTAGTAGTTATATTTTTGGGAGTATGTTTTTATAGTCTATAATATAAATAATACATAAATAATATTTGCTACCAACCTCCTGCCCCACCTCTTGCGATGGTTCATGAAGGGGTGGGGATTTTCCTACCCGGCTTCCTTTCCGATTGCCACTGTGGCACAAAGAGTGCATCTATTTATTCAAAATCGAAAGCCTGGCACTCAGGGCCAGGTCAGAGTTCAATGGCTTTGCCGGTAAAGATTGCGAGCTGTTTTGTAGTACTGGAGTATTGGAGTATTGGAAAAAGCGAAAGGCCGAATTTCAACTTGAATGAGTCCTTTCATTACTCCACCACTCCACCACTCCAGCAGACTGCCGCAAGGGGAAAAGACCATTGAAGCCCCCTCAGGGGGCAGCCCAAAGCCGGGCCCTTTAGCCCGGATTCTTTACTTTGATTTCATTTGATCTGATGGAGCTGTGAGCGATGTTGTTTAAATCCGCTGACCAGCCTCACCCGGAGGCGGCTTCAATTCCCAAGAGTCAGGAAGATCCTTCAGCCGACGCCTGGTTAACCAATTTTTTTACTGAGAATCACTTGGATTTCGAGACTCAGCCTGACGAGGTGGCCTCACCCGAACAGGTACGTTTCGTTGTCCACTTGCCAGAGAATGCGGTCTACTATCCTTGTTCCACCGAACTTTTCGAAGCTATCGTACAAAGGCAGTCCAGAGCGTATCTCCATGACCGTTATCTGGAGGTTTGGAAGGTTGTGGAGCGGTTGGTTCAAGATCTGATTCCTGATGAGTCCAGAAGGACTTTTCTCACAGAATTACTGCGAATCAAATTCGAACATGATACCCACGACGGTATCCTGCTCCCATCCCGGCTTGAAAAAAGGCTTTTTAAAATTTTCATTGATAAGAGTAAAATCGACACGCCATACTTCCCCGCCAAAGTACAACGAAATAAGATGGTGAACGATTTGGTGGCAAATCCTAGCTTCTGGAACAGCTTCAACTGGATTGACCAGCAAACCATCCTAAGTTTCGAGAGCCTTGAAGACCTCAAGTCGGAGGCGGCCAAACTGCAATTGCGGAGGCTCCTCAACCTCTGTGTTGCCAGTGAGCTTTGGGAAACCGGAGAGGCAGGGGCAGGTCCGCCAAAGGTGGATTTTAGCAAGATTTTACATCGGCCGATGGGCGGGAATGGATTGAAACCACTGCAAGATTATTTGCAGCGTCCCCAGGAGGCCCCTGGTACTTGCAGCGATCCTCCCAAGAAGATCCTCTGGCTTTGCAATGATGCGGGGGAGATCGTCGTTGACTTGAAGATCATTCGGTTCCTCCTGGGTTGGGGCCACAAGGTTATTCTCGTGGTCAAGGACGGGTTCTACCTCCATAAGGTTACCAGATACGATCTGGAGCACGACCCTTTGTTGGGGCAGGAGGTACATGATGCTTACCATATCAAAGATCCGAGTATCTCAAAAAAAGAGCTGTTAGAGAGGCTCAAAACGGACACGCAGCTTTTCATTATCTCCGATGGGACTCAGGAACGTTTGAATTTTCTGCTCACCTCTACTACCTTTGCCAGGATGTTCAAAGAAGCCGATGTGGTCATATCCAAGGGAGAGGAACAATGGCGGCGGCTATTTGGTACCCCGTTTCAGTTTACCAGGGATATTTTCAATGTAAGATTGGGTCCTGACGGACAAAAGGTGATCGTAAGTTACAAACCAAAACATCCTGAGGCGGTGAAGTTTTCAGAACAGGATCTCAATGAAAAGGCGCAAGGGCTCATTCGTGAGATGACTGCTGCAAAGGATCGCGGCGATAAGGTCATCTTCTACAGCGCCATTATCGGTAGCATCCCGGGACAGATGGAGACTGCCGTTCAGCTTCTCAAAGTTTATGTTGATGAACTTCGGAAAAGTTACAAGAAGAGCTATATTATTAATCCAGCCGAGCACTTCGTTCCAGGGATGGACGCTGACGACCTTATGTATATGTGGGAAGTAGTTCAGCGGAGCGGTTTAATCGACATATGGAGATTTCAAACCGTAGAAGATATTGAGACAAGTTTTATGCTCCTCAATAGGGAGGTCCCAGCGGAATGGCTCGGTAAGGACGCCACATACAGTACCGGTTGCACCAAGGAGATGAAGCTTGCCATAGAGGTGCAATTTGAACATCCAGAAATGCAAATCATAGGACCCGCAAAAGAGAGATTCTTGCGCCGTTCCGAGTATGGAATCGGCAAGCTCTATGACCGACAGCTGAGCGATATTAGCCTACCGTAAAAAAATCTCTACTACGAAGAGCATAATTCGAATGGAATACTGGAGTATTGGAGTGATGGAGCGTTGGTGTATAATGAGTCAGCAATATTCCATTACTCCACTACTTCAACAAAGCTCGAGACTGTGGGAGCGGCTTTCTAGCCGCGATAGGGCGAGGATGCCATACGAACGTATAGACGTTGAATGCTACAGTGGCTATCGTGCAAATGAGCGCCCTGTCGCCTTCACCTTCCAGGACCGCCGCTGGCAAGTGGAAGAAATTATAGATCGCTGGTACGAGGGAGGGGTTCATGCCAACGAGCCAGCCCTGGACTATTTCAAGGTGCGCACCAGCGAGGACAGGATATTTCTGCTCCGTTACAACTCACTGTTTGATGCCTGGTCTATTCGCATCCCACCCAAAAGAGCCCATTGAATTATGGCATCCTAGCACGCACCCATAAACAGGAGGACGAGGGAGCCAAGGTGGAATCTCCAAAATCCATGGACTTCTTTGGAAGGGATGCCATGGAGAACTGGAGAACTGGAGTGATGGAGTAATGCAATGAAGAAATCTATAATTTGTTAGAGTGCTGCAATACTCCAATACTCCAACGCTCCAATACTCCATTTTTTTTTAATTAAGGGGAGATTTTATCGCGGATTCGCGCTACAGCTTCTTCGGTGTTTTCACTGTCAGCGAAAGCGGTTAGACGGAAATAGCCTTCGCCTGAGGGGCCAAAGCCTGACCCTGGCGTTCCCACCACATGTGCTTCCGCAAGCAATTGATCGAAGAATTCCCACGAGCTCATGCCACCTGAAGTCTTCATCCAGATATAAGGTGCATTTACGCCGCCGTGCACAGTAAAACCAGCAGAAGTGAGGGTCTCCCTAATTATCCGGGCGTTTTCCATATAGTAGGTAATCAGTTGCCGTAGCTGGGCCTTGCCTTCATCGGAGTACACCGCAGCAGCAGCCACCTGTACGGGATAGGAGACGCCGTTGAATTTGGTGGTGTGGCGACGGTGCCAGAGTTGGTTCAAACTTACTGCTTCATCTGACGCGGTACGAGCCACCAAAGCCTTAGGCACAACGGTATAAGCACACCTGGTGCCGGTGAATCCAGCTGTTTTGGAAAAGCTCCTGAACTCGATGGCGCATTCTTTGGCACCGGGTATCTCATAGATGGAATGGGGAATGTGCTCCTCGGTGATATAGGCTTCATAGGCACCATCGAAAAGGATTACCGCTTGGTTTTCCAGAGCATAGTCCACCCATGTTTGGAGAACCTGTGGGTCCGCTACAACTCCAGTGGGGTTATTGGGAAAGCATAGATAAATTATATCTACCTTGTGGTCCGGTAACTGGGGCAAAAAGTCATTGGCCTCAGTGCATGGCATGTAATAGAGGCCATGGTAACGGCCCTGCGCATCAGCTTCTCCAGTTCTACCTGCCATGACGTTGGTGTCCACGTAAACGGGGTATGCAGGATCAGCCACTGCGATAACGTTATCAACCGCAAAGATTTCCTGAATATTGCCACTATCACATTTGGAGCCGTCACTGACAAAGATTTCGTCAGAGTGGAGACTAACGGACCTGGCCTCGTAATCATTTGCTAAAATAAGATCTATGAGAAACTGATACCCTTGCTCAGGGCCGTATCCCCGAAATGTCTCGGGTTTGCCCATCTCACCAACGGCCTGATGCCAGGAATCGATTACCGCCGGTGGCAGGGGTTGAGTGACGTCACCGATGCCTAAACGAATCAGCTCGGCATCCGGATTGGCTGTTGTAAATGTTTGGACTCGGCGGGCAATTTCAGGAAAGAGGTAACCAGCTTTCAACTTCAGATAGTGCTCATTTACTAGCGCCATACAAACTCCTCCTTGGTGCAGATTCTCTTTAATGGGGCTCAATGATACAGACTTTGGCCCTGGAAGGAAAGGGTCAATTAACCGCAAAAGAATGGTCTACCTTTAATCTTTGGAGCATGAGAGAAATATTTCGAGGCGCAGGCAAAAAAATTCCTCAATGACCACCTTCGGGCTTCAAGATTGAACTGGTATGTGGGCATCAGAAGCCTTTCTAGCAGCATTGTTTCACGTGGAACATTGGCTGGTCCCAAGGCGGTATTTCTCTTTGAAAATTGAAGGTGGTGTGCTATTGTGTGCCAGCACTTTGAGGTTGGACCGAACCGGAGCCATCGCCCTGCAGATAGAGGCCACCCTTAAGCTAACTCGATGGGATAACTGGAATTGTCAGCAATTGCGCTAAGGCGGTAGACTAGCAAATATAACCTCTTCATCGCCAAGGTGGGCAGGATATAATACAGGACAATAGTGGGTATGGCAGGTTATAGAATATGACCAAAATCATTGCCATCGCCAACCAGAAAGGGGGGGTGGGAAAAACCACCACCTCTGTGAATCTGGCGGCCTCGTTAGCTGTGGCTGAAAGGCGTACGCTTCTGGTGGATTGTGATCCACAAGGGAATGCTACTAGCGGACTTGGCCTCCAGCGCGACCAGATTCAAAAGGACCTCTACCAACTGCTGATCAATGAGACTCAGCCCTCGGAGACTGTCTGTAATACAGGTTTAAAATATTTGGATCTCATCCCTGCAACCAGAGAACTCATTGGCGCCGAGGTGGAACTTCAACAACTCCAGGGCAGAGAAAGGATACTAGGGCAGGGCCTCAAAAGCGTAGTCTCAATGTATGAATACATCATTATGGACTGTCCGCCATCACTTGGTTTACTGACTGTTAATGCTCTGACAGCCGCCAAGACTGTGGTAATTCCATTGCAGTGCGAGTACTACGCCATGGAGGGGTTGAGCCAGTTAATCAGGACCATTCAGGTGGTTAAGAGAACGCTCAATCCCGGTCTGGGCATCGAGGGCATCCTGCTTACCATGTTCGACAGCCGCAACAACCTTTGCCATCAGGTTGCAGGTGAGGTCAGGACCCATTTCAAGGGGCGGGTGTTTCAAACAGTGGTACCTCGCAATGTTCGCCTGAGTGAGAGTCCCAGTCATGGTAAGCCTGCCTTGCTCTATGACATAAGTTCAAAAGGAGCGCGCGCCTATCTGGAACTGGCAAAAGAAATGATCAGGCGCGAGTCAAGCAACGACACTAGCTAATCACGCTCTAAGTAGCGAAAAGGAGCTTGAGACTTTGAGTTGGTCGCTAAGGTAAGATTACCAATAACACTGAGACAATAGGCAAGTAAGTCCATGGAACCAAGCAGCAAGAAGAGAGGATTAGGCAAAGGGTTGGGGGCGCTTATTCCGGACGCTGACCTCCTAGCGCGCACTAGCGATCAGTTCTTCTTCTGTGGGATTGAGGATATCACCCCCAATCCCTACCAGCCGCGCCAGAATGTTCGGGACAAGGCCTTCGCAGATCTAGTTGAGTCTGTACGCGAGAGAGGAATACTACAGCCCCTCCTTGTGAGAAGCACTGAAGATGGGTACCAGCTAATTGCGGGGGAACGGCGATGGCGGGCCGCACAGCTGGCCGGGTTACAGAGGGTTCCGGTGATTGTAAAAGAGAGCGCTGAGCCAGAGTCTTTTGAACTCGCCCTCATCGAAAACATCCAGAGGAAAGACTTGAATTCCATTGAAGAGGGAGAGGCTTACCGGCGACTCCAACAGGAGTTTGGTTTGAGCCAGGAGAATATTGCCAAGAAGATAGGTAAAGACCGGTCTACTGTGGCCAATATGATTCGTCTGCTCAATTTACCGGCAAAGATCCGCAATGATTTAGTGGATGAGGTTTTGAGCATGGGACACGCCCGCGCACTACTGGCGTTGCCTGATTCCGCAGTTCAGCTGCAAGCTCGAAACACTATTGTCAAACGAAGCCTTTCCGTGCGTGAAACCGAAAAGCTGGTGCAGACTCTACTGAAGAAGAAAAAGAAGCCAAAAACTACATCTCAGCCGGACAGCCATATGCGCGCCTTGCTCGATCGACTCATTCGCCACTTCGGTACTAAGGTCAATATCACTCGTCGCGGCAAGATGGGGAAGGTAGAAATCGAGTTCTATTCTGATGATGACCTTCAACGGATTCTGGATCTTTTCTGGAAAGGCTCGTCAACCTAAAGGCAAGCCCGGGCTAATTCTCTTTGACACTGCAAAATCTTGTTCCATCCTTTGAACATGACGTTCTCTGCATCAGTTTGATTGTCCATTCTATTATCGCCCATAAATACTTCCAGATAACAGCCGTACTAAGACAGAACTAATAGCAGAAAGTGTAAAGATGACGTAGAATTAGAAGACCCGGTTAGATGAGTTGATAAGCATTTGAAGTGGGAAGCGTAACCATGGCAGTACATGTGGTTGTTGACGGATATAATCTGATTCGCCAGTCTGATGGGCTCAGGGCCCAGGAGGCCTTATCTCTGGAACTAGGAAGAGAAGCCTTGATTGAGAGTCTGCGGCAGTACAAAAGGGTGCGAGGTCATCGCATAACCGTAGTTTTTGATGCTGCCAACAAACCACTTCTCGGTGAAGAACGAACCCAGCATAAAGGGATAAAAATAATTTACTCGGGGCAGGGAGAGACGGCTGATACAGTGATCAAAAGGATCTGCGGAAATGAAGGTGAAAAGGTAATGCTGGTGACCTCAGATAGAGAGTTGGCCGGCTATGCCGAAGCCTGCGGTTCAGTTACCATCGATTCACAAGATTTTGAAGCAAGAATGGAAATGGCCCTTTATATGGATTCCAAGGGAGTGGAAGACGAGGATGTGGAGGAGAGATGGCATCCCAGCATGGGTACGCGCAAGAAAGGTCCTGCCAAAAGGCTGTCAAAAAAGGAGAAAAAAGGCCGCGAGAAGCGGCGGAAACTTTAGGGATGGCGGAGTTCGTAACACCAGAAAGTACACTAAGATCACCAATAATTTAAGGTTCTTATCCTAATTTAATTGGTGTAAACTAATTCGAGGATCAAATAAATTATATGATTCAAACATGTTACATATGGGTAATCTAAAATCCAACGGCTAGGTTAATTATACCGTTCTATTTATTTAGTCGCCCACTCACTTCGTTCGCTCGACAGACGCAGACGGACGCAGAAATTTTGCCTCCGCGAGCTGCGGAGGCAAAAACCTCAATCGCTTCGCGAACCTATCAATGCTAATGCCTGCAAGGCATGAAGCTTTTGGCTGGGCAGGTCGCCCGGGCAAAAAGTTTTTGTTGTCTGCGTTTGTCTGCGGTTAAGATATTTACTTATTTATCAAATCCAACGCGCATCATAGGCTCATTCCATTAAATTCCACCAACTCTTTCGGAGATGATCCTGATTTAAAAACAATTGAGGATTCTTTGTGAACTCTGAGATCTTCGTGGTGCAATCCTTGCAAAGTGGACTAGCATGATGAGTGCTTAACACCATAAAAGGACGAAACCGCAATGTACAAATCCATCCTTGTTCCCCTAGATGGGTCTAAACTGGCAGAGGCAATCCTTCCGGAAATAGAGAAGGTGGCGTCAAGTATGCGAGCCAGAATTATATTGCTCCGCGTGTGCCGTGCCCACGTTTTCCCAGGAAGAGATCCAACCAAGGCCGAGGTCGAAGTAATAGGAGAGGCAGAGAAATATCTGATCGAAATAGCCAAACAGCTAACTACCAAAGGTCTCGATGCCGAAATCCACGTGCGTTATGGAGATGTGGCCGATGAGATTTTGAGCCACAGCAGCCGCAACGAAATCGATTTGATCTCCATGTCAACCCATGGGCGCAGTGGTCTTGGGCGGTGGTTGTTGGGGAGTGTGGCGGAAAAGATTGTCCGGCACAGCGAAAAGCCGGTCTTATTACTAAGGGCGAAGGGAAAAACAGATAGCGAATCTTAGCCCTGATATTTCACGAATTGCCTGCTCCGACCGCGGATATGACCGTCCTTCTCTCCGAGCTGTAGGCTCTACGAGCCGGAAGCCTGGCGTCCTCGGGTGTTCCTTCGGCTACGCTCAGGACAAGCTCACCCTGCGATGTACTGTTCAAGTACGCCTCGGCTTCGATTTTGGATTTTGGATTTCGGATCTCGGATTTTTGAGAACAATTAATGATATCTAACTTACAGTTCTGATTTCGTCATTTGTTCTCTGGTTCTTACGAGTTTTTCAGCAAATTTTCAATCCGCATTCCGCAATCCGCATTCCGCAATCGTCGACCCGGTGGCACACTCTTCTCAACGGTCTCGCGACGAAAATTCGTTAAATATCAAGGCTAGGCTATCATCTCTCATAGAGTCCAAAGCCATATATAGTGGCGGTTTCTTGACGGGCAAAGTTTAGATTAAAGTAGAGACTGTCGAAAAACCCTGAAACCTTCGGTTTTGTGACTAATCATGACTTGTAAGTGGTTGATTTTACTAGATGCAGAAATAGC
>WOR8_10008379_pt1 | contig 11021 bp, 9 predicted proteins | sample DeeMarSeWOR38_10_FD_19890 | JGI IMG/M metagenome (IMG submission 19890)
TGTAGACGTATACCGGTATTCCCACAATAGCTAGGGCAAATGCCGGAGCCGCATAGGCGACTTTCTTTGCCAGGGGAACCCTGTCTGATTCGCTGCTCTTCATCTTCTCGTTAAATCCCCTTTTTCTGTTTTGCTCGTCCTGCCGGCTGCCAATTCTTCGCTATGGTCTGATAATCACTGGACGGTTCATGTCAAGGAGATGACATACTAAGGAAAGTCTGGTCAAGAAGTTTGGCTGACAAATAAACTCTGTTTAAGCGGAGACTTTCATCTGGAGCTTTAAGACAAAAAAAGGCGAGTGAAATATCACTCGCCTGCTATTGTTAAGGGTGAAAATCTTGAAGACTTATTCGTTTCTGCTAAATCCGCCCCGATCCAAATCTGTGCAATCAGCTTTCTCTGAATCGCTTACAGTTGATGCATCTCTTAAGTCTTCGAGGTTACAGATGTAAGCATTTCCCTCTTTGTCGTAAACGTAAACCATTGAACTTTTAGTTGCCTCAGCCATGACTAACCTCCCTCTTCTTTGATTTGTTTTAAGTTGCAGGTTCTTGGTAATATAATTTTTAACCGAATGATGCCCTGTTGGCCGAAATGTTAAGAACTCTATTTCCGTCCGTCAAGACTCCATAAAAAAATTTTTGCTCTTGTCTGGGTGCAACTTCGTCTCACCCCCCTTTATTAGCAACCCGACTGCTTAGTATTTAACAAATTCTGCCATATCAAGCTGTTGTAAGTTTGGCTGGCCGTCACTATATTTACCCTATCCGATTTTTTTCCAGCTTTCCAGGAAAATGATATGAAAATAGGATACCCTTGCATAAATCGCGGAATCGGTTGCTCAAGCAATTCCACCTTCAGACTAGCCTCCTACTCAGAGGAGCGACTGGTTGAGAAAGTGGAAAACAATTTGAACTGCCTCTCTAAAATTTTGCATTACAACGTTTCGAAGGGTTTCTACTTTTTTAGAATAAGCTCTGACCTGGTCCCCTTCGCCTCACACCCCGTTTGCACCTATGACTGGGCCGGCCATTTCCGGGGGGAGTTCAGAAAAGTCGGCGAGTTCATAAAAGATCATAACATAAGGATTTCCATGCATCCTGATCAGTTTGTCATCATCAACGGGCTGAAAGACGATGTGGTGGAAAGGAGTGTATGGGAATTAGAATATCATTTTACTGTCCTCGATAAAATGGGTTTGGACAGCACCGCCAAGATCCAGGTTCATTTGGGTGGGGTATACGGTGACAAGGGCTCCGCCATGGATAGGTTTATTGAGAGATACAACTCTTTGAGCAAGTCGCTTAAAAGCAGACTGGTTATCGAGAACGACGACAGATCCTATAGCCTGAAGAATTGTTTGTCGGTACACGAAAAAATTGGAATTCCCGTAATCTTTGACGTCTTTCACCATCAATGCCTCAACAACGGCGAAACATTGCGACAAGGTTTAGAACTCTCTGCGAGCACCTGGAAAGAATCAGATGGTATTCCCATGGTCGACTACAGTAGTCAGCAGAATGGCCAGCGGCCTGGATCACACGCAATAACGCTGAACAAAGAACTCTTCAAAAAGTTTGTCCATGAGACCAGAGAATTGGACTTTGATTTAATGCTGGAGATAAAGGACAAGGAAACGAGCGCTTTGAAGGCCCTCAAGATTTTAAAGGCAACACGCGATCTTTAGTGGAGGTGAGCGGTGGCACAAATTACTGATTCAGGTTCCAGGAAAAAGACCCTTTTGAGCGAGGAATCGGAGCTTGAACACCTGATAAGAGAATTGTTTGAGTCGCAAAAACTCGCAGTCCTAGGCACCCAAAATCAGGGGCAGCCCTATGCCAACCTCATAGCTTTTGTCGCTAGCGACGACCTGAAGAGTTTGTACTTTGCCACAGCTCGCGCTACCCGCAAGTATGCCAACATCGAGGCTGATGCCAGAGTAACAGTGTTGATTGACAATCGTTCGAATCAGGACTCTGATTTTTCTCAAGCGGCAGCTGTTACCGCAATCGGCACAGCGAAAGCGGTGGCGGATTCAAAGCGAGATGAGGTCCTCGCCATTTACCTGGCCAAACACCCAATGTTGGAAGAATTTGTCCGATCCCCAGCATGTGCTCTTCTGGGGGTGGAGGTGAAAACCTACTACCTGGTGAGGAGATTCCAAAACGTTATGGAGCTCCATGTAAAGTGATGAACTTGCCGTGGATGGCTATTTGGGGATTGTCATCAAACACTCTTAGTTCTCATTAGGCTTGCTTTCCGTGCCCACTAAAACTCGTTTCCTTCCGGTACACTTTTCTCTCCAACGTATGACATGTTTTCACAAGCCAAGGGAGGTGGGATCACGAGACGTAATTCTTTCCCCCCGCCCCTTAGGAATTGCCTTCTCCAGATCAGGTTCAACGCGATAAAGTAAATGTGATTCAGATCTTAAGATTTTGAGGGTTCGATTTCATTAGTCTCTTAAATAGTACTCGATTGTCGAAACTACTCTTACCGTTTTATTGAGTTGATTGGTCTCCATAATCCCTGGTGCTTGGTCTCGCGGCTTGATCACAAACAGGCCCTGATGTGCCCGCCGGATGCCCGAAATTTGGCTCCCGGAGTCCAAAGCAAATTGATCTGCAGCTTTGCGAGCATTGGCTGTCGCCTCAGCAATCATATCGGGCTTGATGTCACTAAGGTGTGTATATAGATAGGTCGGTCCACTGCTAAGGCCATGGCTTGAAGACAATACCACCCCAGCATCCACCAGTTCACCCACCTTCTGACTTGCAGCACGGATCAACTCAGGATCCTCCGAACGTACCATGAGAGTCTGGCTGACGATAAACCGGCTTGTAGTGGGACCGCTTCTATAAGGATTGGCCAAGATGTCTGTCACCTCAAGGGTTTGAAGTTCCGCTTTCGATGCTTCGATGCCGTATTTCTCAAGAAATTGAACTATGGTTTTATTACTGCTCTCTATCTTTTTCTGTGCCTGTCCCAGGTCGTCATCGGTAGCCACAAAACGAAGAGGCCAGAGTGCAATGTCCGCCTTTACATCACGCTCAGATACCCCCTTCACTGTAACAAAGCGATCGGCAGCACGACCTTTCATGAAGCCACTGCCTACGAACCATCCTGACGTTGTTAAACCGATCGCTACTAGCAAAGCGGCTAGAATCGAAAAACCATTTTTCACACTGCACCTCCCTCTAGTAAACTTCACCGACTCTCCGAAGGACCTTAACCATCGGATTGCTTCCTGTCAATTTTTGCAGAGGAACCTTCGAAAACGCTCATTCGAATTGCAAGTCGCCCTGATAGCCATCCAATTGACTTGACGACAAAAATGATCTAATTTCATCTGTCACGATAGAACCAGTTTGAAGTTCCGTCTGATGTTATCCTTATTTGAGGCCTACAGGCCAAGAGTTAATCAGCTGAGGCGCTTTTATGCCCAGCCGACTAATTTGGCCATTTCTACTTCTGATTCTTTTTCTCCCCTGCCAGACGGCTTTCGGCCAGTCCGTTTACGTCGGACCGGATGGGCAACATACTAAACAGACTCTCAGTCTTCCCTACGGTTTTTACAACGAAAAGTTCGGTCTTGCAGCTGCCTACGTTTACGGAGTTACTGGTTATCCCCAGAAACAGTCGCTTCTTCTTGCCACGGCCATGGTGGGCACCAGAACGGCTGCCATGGGATTTCTCTTGGGTCGGGATATTCGGCTGCCTATCTCCGAACGGTTATTTCTGGACCCTATCGTCTCTATGGGCTATTTTGGAGAAAACGAAAGCTACAGCGACGGCAACGTGGATTTTCCCGATGAGCGCGCCGGTAGCAACGACTCCGACGAAGACAACTTTATCGAAGGGGAGGGGTGGGACAACCTTTACCGCCTGAGATTCAAATATCTCCTGCCCATCGGTCACAGCCAAGAGCAGATCATCAACACGATTGTTCTGGACAGGGGACTACTCGTCTCCGGCGCCACAGGGGGTGAATCCTGGAACCCTTTCGCCAGCGGCCGGACCTACCTGGAGTTTGCGCCTTTCTACCGCTGGCAGCAACTGGACACCGATGAACAAAAGGTGGACCTGAAAACCAACGGAGTCGACTTCTCCCTGTTTTGGGATAACCGGGATTTTTCTCTTAACCCTTCCGCTGGCAATGGACTTCGTCTCTCGGTATCTCGCGACTTTGGCTGGTTCGACAGCTCGAATTCTTGGACGGCAATCCAGGGTGAATTTGATACGTACTTCTCAATGGGCTCATCAGACTGGTTCCGGCAGCGGGTAATCGCCCTTGATTTCTGGACGGCCTATTCCCCATCATGGAATGAGAAGGAGAACGGCGACATCGACAACCGGCCGCCCGCCTATGCCGGCGCCACCCTCGGGGGTCTATGGAAGCTACGAGGTTATGCTTCCCAGAGGTTCAGTGACAAGGCAGCTATTTATTACGGAGCCGAATACCGGGCCATCCCCAGGTGGAATCCATTCGAAGATTGGCCATGGTTGCAGGAACACCTGGGGGTTCAGTGGCTTCAAGTCGTCCCTTTCGTGGAGGTTGGACGGGTGGCCCCTCACTGGACCATAAGTCGGTTACACTCCGATATGAAATGGGATGCGGGGCTCGGAATAAGGGCATTTCTCAAGGGGTTGACGGTACGCATCGACACTGCGGTGTCCGCCGAGGCGGTAGGGATTCAAATGATGGTTTCCCAGCCCTTTCAATTTTAGGAGTTCGGCTCCCGAACTACGCTCTGCTCAGCAAAAATGAGCCTAAAGAGGCGTACAGGCACCAAACACCACGAATGCCACCTCATCACCGGAACCGGTTAGCACCATATTGCCGCTCTCTTCCGCAATGGCGAGAGTCCAGCCCAGGCCATCTCTGACTCCTTCAATTCCGTCCTCCGCGCCCTGGATGATCAACTTGCCATCAACCCGCTCAATGCGTTCAATTATGGTTGTGCGCTCATCTTTGCTTGCCTGTGTCGCCCTGATGCTTTTCTTTTTGAAGTCGATCCTGAGAAACCGAGGCGCGCTGATGCTCTGGGCCGTCACTCGAAAGCACTCGCCTCCAGCGTCGCACTCGATGATATCCATGGAAGCGCACAGCAAAGGCTGCGAGCCGTCGAAGTCCCCTGCCGCTGCGGCATAAGGCGCCAACCAGATTCCCAGCAAGACCAATCCCATCAGTTTCAACTTGTTCATCTCTCCCTCCATCTAACTACTTTACTGTGTAGCCGCGACCTTCCAGACAGGCGGAATAGGCGCGGTTATAGGTATTGCGCTTCTGGGCGTATGCATTGACTTGCTCCTGCTCCCACTGCTTCTGCGCATGCTGCTCTTGCCTTTTCTGCTCCTGTCTTCGCATGCCGCCAATCAGGCCACCGGTGGCAGCGCCAATGGCCGCTCCCTTTCCGGCGTTACCGGCAATGGCCCCACCTACGGCACCAACTGCTGCACCACCAGCCCCTCCGCGGATCACCCCTCCTTTGGGAGCACTCTTTTTGGGCTGCGGTGCGGTTGCTTGGGGTAGTTGCATGGGATCAAATCCAGTCTGGTTCTTGGCCCAGCTGTAGCACTCGAATTTGTCCTTTTCCATCTGCTCCTGGCTTTGACCCTGAGCGGGATAGATCATAAATTCCTGCGCCAGAGCGGGTCCTGCCAGAAGCGCGGTCAGCAGCAGTAAGATTACCGAATAGGTTGCTCGTTTCATCCTTTACCTCCTTTTCTTGCATATATTAAACTGCACAAGATAAATCCCATTGTCTTGAGCTTGATAAAACTCTATATTCCCTTCTCTATGACATCTATCGCCCACAAGAACGGTTAAGATAAATTCACCTCTACGTTATATATGCTCTGAAGCTCTTTAGATTTCTGGTGTTCCAGAATTTGTTATTAATAGCAGAACTGTTAATTTAGCGCGGCTATTTCGTCAGTACGATATATTGTGCTCAGGACTTTTGGATCATGCTTTTTCGACGATCACCTTGTACTAATCGACTGTAATTATTTATTTTGACAAGGAGGATATGGCAAGATATTTATTTTCTATTGGTCTTTCTCGTCCTCCTCATCTTTCTCCTTCCTCGGTACCACTACGAGGTCGGGGCGGTGATCTCCAGGTGGTGTTAAGATGGAGCCAGGGGATTCATCCACACTGCGCAAATGGAGATCTCTTTGGGGGAAGGCGATTACGATTTGCGCTTCGCGGAATCTTCGGTCAATTTCCTCGTGCAGTTCACTCGTTACCAGGAGTCTCTCGTCAATATCTGAGATCCAGACACGAAGTTCAAAATCGAGAGAACTCTCTCCAAACCTCAAAAACAATACCTGGGGCCTCGGCATTTTCAAAACCTTGGAGCTTGCCATGGCGCACTCAATGAGGGTCTCTTTCACCAAGAGAACGTCGGAACCATACTCCACCCCCACTGGAATGATAAGCCTCGCCCTGCGGTGCGAAAGCGTCCAGTTGGTTACCTGAGTTGAGACAAGATCCGCATTGGGAACAACGACCTCCGCCTGATCGAATGTCTCCACCACAGTTGCGCGCAACCCAATTTTCTTGATCGCGGCCCATTTGTCACCAAGCTGTACATAGTCCCCAACCCTAATGGGTCGTTCAAAGAGTAGAACGAGGCCGGAGACGAAATTATTCACTATTCCCTGAAGACCAAAGCCGATACCAATTCCCAAAGCACTTAGAATTATCGTGATTTTTGTGAGTTCAAATCCCAGTTCCAGAAGGGCCAAAAAGAAGCCTAATAGTATGAGAGCATAGTGGACCAATCGGCCAATTGACAGCCGGACGCCGAGGTCTACCTGGCGTTTGGTAAGAATTTCATCCACGATAAGCTTTTGGACGCTCCAAGATATAACAAATGCGCCATAAATGATGCCTACCGCCACAACTACCAACCCCACACTAATCCGCTGCGATCCGAGGCTGAATCCGAATGACAAAATAGCTTTCAAGGCCTCGGCAGTGCCACTGTGCACCCTCCAGATCACAAGAACCGCAGATAGTACGAGCGCACCCACGACGAAGTCAAATAGGAGAGCTAACTTCCGCGTGATTAAAGCTGCATTTTCGCGCAATGGAGTGACCCGTAGAAGAAATGATTTGTTAAAAACCCATTCCAAACCTCCATGAACTAGGTGCATGAACAGCCACAGCATGATTAAGAATGCTATCGTCCTCAGCGTCGAATCCAGTAGATATCCAGCCAGTCTTGATTTACCCCAAAGATTAACGATCACAACAACGAGAAGATATAAAGCACCCAAGCGAAGTCCCAAGGTATATAAAGGTGAATCTCCTCCACGGCCTCTTATCCAAGACAACCACAGACAGAAGACAAGGCCAACCAGTGCAGCCAGGCACATGTAAAGACGGAGAAGTGGAAGTGGCAGGGCGACCAATTGGAGAAATTTGCTGGCAAGCAGAAAGATCGCCAGGCCATAGACAAAGTGCCTTTTCCAGGAAACTTCAATTAAGACTCCTATAAGTCGAGCAGTAGAGATGGCCAAAACCGCCGTAAGGGGAAAATACCATGTGACCGGATTCCCTTCATAGAAAGGGAGCAAGGTGATAAAGCCCACAAAGATACCAGTGGAAAGTGGCCTCTTGGCAACAAAGCGCCAGCGCTCCAGGTCCTTCAACTTCTGCCGGTTCTGGAAGATAGCGATGATCACGAAAAGGGAAAGCAAAAACTGGAGGAGGACTTTCCATCCTTCTCGGGCAAAAAACGGCCTTGGAGACCAGGATACCTGGTCAAAGCCTCTTTGCATTCGGTACGACAACTCGCTCCGTAATTGAGAAAAATATTCGGACGAATACATGGGAGGAGAAGAATCAATTAGGACGCCGCCCCGCAGGACCGAGAGCAACCCATCTATGCTAGCGGTGATGGTATTTATCCTAGCCTGGATATTCCCGACATTCTTCTGCACAGCCAGCATCGGCTTCAGCTTATCAACAGTCAAATTCAGTGCTTTGTTGATGGTTTCTTGCGCCTGGGCAAAGGTGGCTTTGATTTCACTCAATGACTCGTCTTTAAGGAGTGCGGATTGCCACTGATCCCACTGTTTCTGCTCCGCCAACCACTGCTGCCTCGTATTGCCAAGTGTGCGAATTGCCTCGGTTAACTTTTTGCCGACCTTTCCCAGCGAAACAGCTTGGGCCTCAACTTCCGTCTCAAGTTGGACAAGCTTGGGGTAGCGATAGTCCTCCGTAGCCTCCAGTTTTTTCAACTGAGCGGAATAATTCGCAAGGTCTTCTTCAATCTTAGAAAAGCTTTTCTCAATCTCAGATAAATCCAACCCAGCAGCAAGCTTGTTCTCCAAGACGGCCAACCGGCCGGATAATTCTGTTGCCAAGGGAATAAGATCTGCGAGATTAGGTATTGCAGGAGGTTTCTCTTTTTCCCCAACAGAAGGCTGTGAACCTTTGGGCTCCTGTGCGACCAGTTGTCCGTCTGCAAACACTAGGATGGAAATGATCAGCATTGGGAATAGAACACTTAAGATGTTCTTTGCAGCAATTCTCATAACAGGCCTCAAACATCCAAGGCATCGCGTAGTGAAAATACTCCTACACCCTTAGACAGCAACTAAATAATTAAAAGCTTGATGTGCAAATCTTACTTGAGGTGGAGAGCTTGAGGAGACACGATTATTTTAAAATTCCAACCCAGCAAAGCTTAATCGTCACCACGCCTTTGATCGACCGTTTGATATTGATAGACCATTATCTGACAAATAACTATACGGTTGTGGCAATCTGCGTCTCAACAATGAGAATCATTTTGAGTTGGAATGTCAAACATTATGGCAGATACTCGATGGGCAAACAATAGTCAGAGTATACTGCTTCTTCATTGTCATATGAATTCATTGACTTGGGTCGACCACCGATCCATGGCCGAGCGCCACATATCAACTTACCGCGCATTAATAATTCTTAGTTCCCCTTCAAAAAGCGATATGGGATAGTCCCTGATACCGTCATTCACGATGAGCGAGTCGTTCGCAACCCTGGGGCTATTATGTGTAACCGTAAATCGCAAACCTCGAATTGTGAAGGCTGACAACAAATGACCAAGAAAAGAACCTTTGGGTGTTACCTACGTCCGTCATTGCTGAATCTTCATTTCTAAAATTATCTCGGCAATATCACCAAAAGACAGAGAAGGCCACACCGATACTGTCAGAATCCTGACCAATCGATTCTTGACTGCGAATTCCCAGATAAACGACTTTGACACCCAACTGGGGCGTGATCGGATAGCCAAAACCAAACGCCCAACCTATGTTTTCCTTCCGGTCGTTCTTCTCTTCTCCATTCACGGTGGATTCCCCGCCATAGCCATAGCCAGCACCCGCTGCTGCCCATAACCCCGGGCGAAAGGCGAAAAGTATAAACGAGGTGAGTTTGGAGGGTGTAGAGCGGATCGTTCTCAAGCTTGTTTCCATTGTAGAAATCATTGTTGTCCGTGTAAATATAAACTGCGCCAGTTAATTCCATTGACCACTTTCCCCGGTTATGCACCACCCCGAGCTGAGGCCGAAAGGTATATCGGTTGGTGCCGAGATTGATGAGTTTATCGTCCATGTATTCACCGGTCGGAAGTTGCACCACCAACGCCGTTCCGACGATGGTTTCAACATGGACCTTCGCCCGGTAAGCCGCGAATTCCTTACCCTTTAGGGGTGGAGCTCCATAGAGATTTATGGCGAATCGCAGGACCGAGTCTGACAAACCACTTCGTCTGATGGCCCTGGGAACGCCATCGACCAATCCTTTCCAATGTCCCTTTTGGTAGCCTTGAAGAAGATCGATTCGTGCGGATTTCTGAAACAGTTCAAAGGTGCGTATATACTTAGCCGCCCAAGTATGCATCTCCATTTCAGCATTCTCGATCCGGAGAACAGGATCGAAGGATATGTCCGCCTGGGTGTAAGCATAGCCTAGGCCGGCAAAATTCGCTCCTGTCGGAAGGTGGCTCCATCGCCGGGGCTCCAGCTCCTGCGCTAGGCATAGGAACGGCAGTCCCACAACCAAGAAGCCACAGAGACACCACCTACAAAGATTCTTCAATAACATCGAATGAGCACTCACTTTTGACTGATAGGAACTCCCTTTCGATGGCTGGAAGTATAAGAAAAAAGAGCCTTATGGGTCAACAGCCATGAAAGGGAACATGTGGTGGTTTGGCTTCATGTTGTTTTCTTATGAGCGATGACAGTAAAATGCGAATGACATCCTCAACACTTCCAGCTTCTGAGAACTCGGCACAAAATGATGGGCAAGAATCTTCCGGATGAATAATTGCGATAGCTTGTTAATATATTAAGTTTCAATAGCTTACCATATGAAAAGCGAATCTAAACCTCGCCCCTCTCTTGTCTACAAAAAGTGTAGCTTGTCCACTGCGGTCAATCAGTCTGAATCATCTTATAACTTGTGCGGAGAAGAAGTTCCTCTAGACATACCTCCTGGGGAGGTTCTAACAACCCTTTGCTTTTGGGGGTTGGCCCTTGCTGCTCTTTGACTGCTTATTGACAAAGGAGCTAGTCTGATTAAATTTTCGATATTATGTTTGAGACATTCGTTTGGAAGGAGATATTTACATGGCAAAATTAAATTCAGGGGATCAAGCTCCTACTTTTAAGCTTGCTGATCAGAATGAAAAAGAAGTTAATCTTGAAGATTACAAAGGGAAAAAAGTGCTTGTTTATTTTTATCCTAAGGCGGATACCCCTGGTTGCACCAAACAGGCGTGCAATGTGAGAGACGCCAGGGCGGAGCTGGCCGATCTCGGCGTCGATGTAATTGGAATCAGTCCGGATGCTCCTGGCAAGCAGAAAAAATTCGATGAAAAGTACGGTCTGGATTTTACCTTGCTGGCCGACCAGGACAACAAAGTGGCCAAAGCCTACGGCGCCTGGGGAGAAAAATCTATGTACGGCAAAAAATATGAGGGTATCATCCGCTCTGCTTTGCTCCTGGACGAGGAGGG
>WOR8_10006712_pt1 | contig 11020 bp, 8 predicted proteins | sample DeeMarSeWOR38_10_FD_19890 | JGI IMG/M metagenome (IMG submission 19890)
AATCGACATCGGCCAGGATCTGCTTGGGATTGGTAATCGCAATCCAAAAGTAAATTTTCCGATTATTGTCCTACTCGTCCTGCTTGCGATAGCATGCTGGCAATCTATTTTCCAATTTGTTATATTCAAACCCAATACTCCAGCTTGGCTGGCGTAGCTGAAGCTACTTCAGCGAAGACGGCTGCTCCATCACTCCAACACTCCAAAGGAGAGCAACACCATGCCCAAACCCATCTACCTGGATTATAACGCTACCACCCCCCATGACCCGGAAGTGATTGAAGCCATGCGGCCGTTTTTCGAGGAAGAATTCGGTAATCCGTCCAGTTCCCACTACTACGGCAGCAAACCCAAGCAGGCGGTCGACCGGGCCCGCGCGCAGGTTGCCTCCCTGCTGAATTGTAATTCTGAGGAAATTATTTTTACCAGTGGAGGCACCGAATCCAATAACTTTGCCATCATCGGCTGCGCGGAAGCGATGCGCCACAGGGGTCAGCACATCATTACTTCCCAAATTGAGCACCCCGCGGTCATCGAAGTATGTCGCTTTCTGGAAATCGCCGGATTTGTGGTTACCTATTTGCCGGTTGATGAATTCGGTCGGGTCAATACAGCGGATGTTGAAGCGGCCATTCAGACGGAAACCATTTTAATTTCCATCATGCATGCCAACAACGAGGTTGGAACGATTGAGCCCATTGAAGAAATCACAGCGCTGGCCAAAAAGCACGATATTGTGGTGCACACCGATGCGGCCCAATCGGCGGGCAAGATACCCGTGGATGTCAGCCATCTGGGCGTGGACCTGCTGTCGATTGCCGGTCACAAGTTATACGCTCCCAAGGGCGTCGGCGCCCTGTACATCCGAAAGGGAGTGGTACCCGCTAAATTAATGCATGGCGCCGGCCAGGAAATGGGTGTGCGGCCCGGCACCGAAAACGTGCTGGAGATCGTCGGTCTGGGAACGGCCTGCGAAATTGCCGCACGTGATCTGGAAAAAAATAGGATGCATATGCAAACCATGCGCGCGCGGCTGTCTGCGGGGCTTAAAAAATACTGTGGCCATGTTCGCGTGAACGGTCACCCCCAGCAGCGGCTGCCCAACACCCTCAGCATCTCATTTGAAGGGCTGGAAGCCAACCGCATTCTGGATGCCATTGGGACTGAGATCGCCGCCTCGGCCGGAGCCGCCTGCCATTCAGATACAGTGGAGATATCCGCGGTGCTCGAAGCCATGAAAGTTCCATTGGAATGGGCCAAGGGCACCCTAAGGTTGACCACCGGGCGCATGACCACGGAAGACGATATTGATAGCGCCGTTCACATCATCAGCGCAGCGATCAAGAACCTTCAATAATTGCCCAGCGGTTGCCTAAAAATCAGTTGGTCCATGACCACCGCCTCGGCATCTGGCTGAGGATCTGGGGTGAAATGCGCTCGCGCGTAACAATGCGCTGACCGTTGTCGTGGGGTCGCTGAGCAGGGTAACCCATTAAGCGCTTGATTCTTTCTTTTGTTGGCGGGTGCGTTCGCAACAGGTGCCCTGCAGGAATTGGTCTGTAACCCGGCCACAACATTGCCCTTACGTATCTTTTTTGAAAATTTTCAATTTTTGCCAGGGCAGAAGCAAGTGTGCGACCGTCGCCCATTAAATCTGCAGCACCGATGTCGGCTCGATACTCACGCGTTCGTGATAGCGCCAGATGCAGTAGCGCACTCACCGACGGCGCAACGATGAGCATCAGTATTGCCGCCCAGCTGATGGTGTATTGGCCCAGCAGCAACAGGGGTAAATTGATCAGCAAAAGAAGTTGGCCGATGAAGGCCAGCATTTGGACCAGCTGACTGGATAACGCTGCAAACCCCATAATTCGCAGGTCGTTGTGCTTTAGATGACTAATTTCATGGGCCATTACAGCCGAGAATTCATTACGGTCGAGATTCCGCAAAAGGCCGTCTGTAACGGCAATCGCCGCATTTTTACGGTTGCCGATGGTGAACGCATTCATCTCAGTTGAAGGATTGTAGTAGAGCCTTGGCAGATGGGGCAATTGGGCACGCTGAGATAAGGTCTGCAATATCCCGTAAAGATAGGGTGCCTCATGGTAATTCAGTCGGCGAACTTTTTGTAATTTTAGAATGACCTGTGGGGGTACCATCGGATTGATGAGATAGAGTAAAACAACAGTACCGACAGCCAACAATGCAAGCGGCGCTTCCCCGAGAAGCCAACCCATCAACCCTAAGATGACCGCTAAAGAAATGACCAGCAGAAAAGATTGGGCGCTGACGTATATTTTACTGTAATTATACATAATTTTTCTCGTATTCTCATTTTGATAATGTCGTTCCAAAAAAAAGTTCAAAGCACGATGTATTGATACCTCTAATTCGTTACTTAGAGCCCTATATGGTAATTACCTTAAGCCATTTGTCAATCACTTTTATATTACTTATTGTATAATTGTTAAAAAGTAATGAACTGTGCGGGATTTTATACCGCTTGTCATATTAATGCCCCGAAAAAAGGGTGGCGGCATAATTGGTCTTCGCTTTCAGCTTCACCCCAACATGGTGGTTGTAGCACAAAAGCGTTCCGCAATCGGAACGCTTTTTTGACAACCACAATAAACCGAGCAAAGAAAAGTTGAACTTGTGTTATTTGGGGGATGATAAGAGGAAAAGATGAACAAAGCGGGGATCAATATCTGCAGCGGCGACCCGACCATATTCGCTTTCAATCTCGTTAAATAAATTCTCAAAGGTTTGACCCAGGCGATCGGTAATGTCATAATCTTTCAAACCGGTCTTGGCCACCAGCCATTTTAAAAATGCGGTTTTCATTTCTTCAGGGATTTTACGGGTGGCTTGGGAGCCGGTTTCAATGGGTTGCGGCAGCAATTGTTCAAAAAAGGGTAGAAACTCCTTAACGTTCATCGGTTTTAATTTTTCACCCTTCAGCTTGCGATAATGTCGTGCCCAGAGCGTCAGCAGAAGGTTTTTATAAGTCAGAAAACCATATTGGGCCGGCGAATCCATTCTGATATTCATCATCGACAATAGATCATCAACAGCGACCACTTGGTCAAAAATCGCCGCAGATTCAAGAATATCCTCTACAGTGGCAAACTCACGATACAAAACACCAGATTGGTAATTATCATAGTACAGCGGCTTTTTAACCAGGAGGCCGCCGACAACCCCCATCCACTGTTCCCCCCAAAAGGTCAATCGCAGATCCGCCTGGGCAAACCAGCACTTTGCAAGCCATTTTTCCGCCCGCCATTTCAGCTTCAAGGCAGCGCCAAAGCCGATCCGGAAAATATCTTGAAGCATATATTCACAGATCAATGCCGCCCCTTTAGCAGCATCGTCTTTTTGGTCTTTGAGTATTTGCTCCAGGCCAATGCTTATATAACCACTCGTTTTTTTTACAACTTCTTGCAACGCATCACGCTCGCCGATAATCCGGCTATCGGCAACAACAACCTGATTGCACAAATGGGCAAACTCGGTTTGAAGCAGTTGCACGATATTGGCCGCTTCAATTTTTTGCAAAGCGCGGGTGAAATAATTATCCTGCTTTAATTCCCTCAGCGGCGAGACCGGTACCGGCAGCGTTGAAACTTGTTGGGAGGCTGGTGGTATAAACTTTTTGCGCTTGCCCTCAAGCTCCCCGGGCTTTATGGGTTGATAGACACCGACGGCCTCATCGAAAGGCAAGAAGCCTTTTTGCGCTAGCCGTGTGCTTCGCCAGCGATAGCAATCTTCTTCGGTTTCAGACGGAATCACGTGGGCGGCTTCCAGTAAAATACTTTGGTAAATATGATGATCGGTAGAGGCCAGGCGCTGGGCGATCTGAGTTATAAATTTGCGCCGCTGCTCATCGATCAATTTTTCGGATTCACTTTCGGTCGGGATATCGATAAATTTTAGATAATAGACATCATCCAGCGTAAAAAATTCATTGCCGAATTCGGTGGGGTCCTGATCGTGTTCGCGAATTCTAACTTCCAGATTATTGAACAGATAAAACTCCATAAACTCAAGGTGATCTTTTAAAAGCCAGCTGATAAATCGCTGTGAATCGGCTTCCATCAATAAATTCATCCAGCGCGTGACTGAATTGATGTCAATGCGATCCTTTTGCCAGGTCTCCAGGTCGACAATGTGCTCCCACTGTTTGTTGGTGGCCAGAGAAAGCAACGGCAACGCATCCTGTGGCCCGATTTCATTGACCAATACATAAAAATCCTGTTCCGGAAACGAATGCACCAGGGCCGCCGGCTGGCGGTCCTTTAAAATACGATCAAGGGCCTTTTCGGGCGGCAGCTCCATAATTTGTCTTCTTTTTTCCTGCAGCTGCAGCACCCGTTCAAGGGTTTTGTCTTCTGGTGGCTGTTTGGGCATGGGTCCTTTCTACAGCAATATGTGGGCTAATTCGTTTCGGACTCAAAAAGTTCTTTTATAGGATATTGCTTCCGAAGTAATGGAGTAATGGAGCGATGTAAGCAATCGACTCATTCGATCGGGCTTTTTTCCATTACTCCAGTACTCCAATACTGCAACACTCCAGTATTTTAATACTAAACGCCTTCCCCCTCCAGGCGCGAATTCCAGGGGGCGATTTTAAAAAGCAGCAACATTCCAGGAATCGCAACCAGGGTGCAAAAAATAAAAAAACTTTGCCAGCCCATATATTTCGCCATAAAACCGGTCACCGAGGATGCCAGTTGTCTGGAAAGACCCATAATACCGGTCAGCAGGGCGTATTGGGTAGCAGTAAACTTTTTATTGGTAATGCTGGCCATAAAGGCCACAAAAGCGGCGGTGCCCATTCCGCTGCTCAGGTTCTCAAAGGCAATGACCCCCGATAGCATGGCAATGTTATAACCGATCCGGGACAAAATGGCAAAACCGGCGGTTGACAATGCCTGCAGGATTCCGAAAATCCAGAGACCGCGGTTGATGCCCAGTTTAAGCAGCAACACGCCTCCCAGAAAGGCACCGATCAATGTTGCCGCCGTGCCGAAGAATTTAACAACCGTGCCGATCTCCGTTTTGGAAAAACCGGTCTCCAGATAAAACGGCATGGTGATGCCGCTGGCCATCGTATCGCCGATTTTATACAACAAAATGAATATCAAAATCCAGATGGCGCGATTCCGGCTGAAATAATCAACAAACGGTTCAACCACCGCTTCTTTCATGGTCTGGGGTGTGCCGGCCGCAACTTTCGGCTCCGGCGTCAGCAGCGTCGTTAAAATGCCGGGCAGCATGCACAGCGACATCAGAAAATAGACTGTGGAAAAAGGCATGTGGTCCGCCAGGATCAGCCCGCCGCCGGAGGCCAGCAGCATGCCCAGTCTGTAGCCATAGACGTACATCGAGGAGCCTAAGCCCAGTTCTTCATCGGCCAGATCTTCACGCCGATAGGCGTCGATGACGATATCCTGGGTGGCACTGAAAAAGGCGACCAGAACCGCTGCCGCAATCATCAGTCCCGTGTTGTTGACCGGATCGGAATAGCCCAGTCCCACGATGGCGAGCATGAGCGCAATTTGTGAAATGATGAGCCAACCCCGGCGACGCCCGAGAAATGGCGGCACAAACCGATCCAGAAATGGGGCCCATAAAAATTTCCAGCTATAGGGAATCTGGACCAGGGAGATCATGCCAATATAGGTTAAATCAAGGCCTTTTTCCGTCATCCAGGCCTGCAAGACCCCCCACGTCAGCAACAGCGGAAGCCCGCCGGAAAATCCCATGAGAAAGGCGACCAGCATGCGGCGGCTAAAGATAACCTTAAGGGTGGATTGTTGGATCGGCAGGTTCAAGTCGGGCATTCCTATTCACCACAAAGCACACGAAGAACCACGAAGATAGATATCAATATCTTAAGATTTTTGACTTCGTATCCTTCGTGAACTTCGTGGTTATGATAACCTGAGTTGAGCGATTGTCGAGGTTGCCGCAGCTACAAGGAAGATGTCGTTCCGCTATAGTTGCCTATGCGGGACGGCATCTGACGCCGTAGATGCCGTAAAATCGTCAATCCCGCAGGGTTTCAAATTTTAAAAATTAAAATCGACAGAATTCGTCAAGAATAAAAATGTTCTCCCATTTGTAAAATTTGAAACGCTCAATTTAGGTTTAAATGAGGTCAGGTTTATGATGATTTATTATTTTCAAGCTGCTGTGGGGTTACAATCGGCCCGTATTTTTCCTTGAGCGCCATGAGTTCTGCGCGTTGCTTCTTGAGAATATCAAAAAAACGCGCGGGGATATGGGGCTCTTTGCTGTAGGCCTCTTCCTGTAAATCAATGCGCGCTAAAATGTTATCAATGTATAACGAAAACTGCTTATTATACAGGTCTTCAGGATATTTTTTATCGATGCGTTCGTTGAACAGTCCCTTTAAATCGTCATACTTGGGCAAATAACCAATGGGGGTTGAAATGGCATCCACATCACCGTGGGCACGTCGATCCAGCCAGGCCATCCAGGCCTTGACATCTTTTTTTTCACCCAGCAATTTTTTAGAACTGCCCCCTCTTGCCTCATGCGTTAGAAAGTAATTCAGTCCCGCCAGAATCGGTCGTTTGTCGTCGGCAATTTTGTCGCTGTTAAAAAAAGCAAACTGCGCATCCATATACTCACCCAACGATCCGGGGGTGAAGGGCGCATTGGCCCACGGTTGGCGGCGAACGCCGGTGGCTCCAACCTCAGTGGCCGTTGCGGCGGATACAATGCAGGCGCCGATAACAACGCCCTCATCGGGAGTCTTCGATACCCAGACCGGGGGCATGGTGTCACTATCGCGCCCACTATAGGTAAAGATGCGGGTCTCAACTCCCTCGGAGGCCTCATTTTTATCCGAATAGTTTTCCAGAGCGCTGTTGGACAAGGTACAACGGGAGTTGGGATGCGACATGGGGATAGGCTTGCCGTCTTCGTCTGTCATGCCCTGTTCCCAGGGCCCCTGAAAGTTAATGCCTTTGACCGGCGCTGGATCTTCCCCGTTGCCCACCCACTGAGGAACCCCATTTTCATCAATGAGCACATTGGACCAAATGACCTCGGTGCCCTCCTGACGCAAACATTTCATCAGGTAAGGATCGCCTTCCCAGTTAACATCTTCAACGATACCGAAAATACCGCATTCGGGATTGATCGACCGCACAGTGCCATCATCGGCGATCCACATCTGCGCCAGGTCATCACCGACGAAATGATCACCTGCCATGGCAGAGGTGGTTTTACCGCAACCACTGGGGGCTGCACCGACCATCCAGGTGATGCGCCCGCCGGGCCCTTCGATGCCGGTGATAAACATATGCTCGGCAATCTGCTCGCCTTTTTTTACATAAACGGAGCGATCCACCGAAAAGCGGTGATTGCCTTTTTTCATCAGCAGGGTATTGCCGGCGTAAGTACAATTGAAACTGTAGGTCGTCAGGTGGCTGCGATCCATGTAAACCCGCGCATTGGGCAGGTCTTCAGGCCGGTTCAAACCTTCGCTGTGGATGTTGGCGTAAAAATGTCCCAGTTTTTCGACCTCCTGATCAAAAGCGGCATATACGTTGCGATAAAGAATGGCCGCGCTGTGCATGACATAGGTCGAGCTGGAAATTTCAAGCGCCGGATTGGATGCCGGCGCGCCCACCGGTCCCCTTAAGAAAAATCCGACCACCATGGTTTTGCCCTTCATGATGCCGGTCATTTTTTCCCGAATATCTTCCAGCGCTTCTGCCCGATCTTTTTTCTTTGCCAAAGAACTGACCTCTTCGCCTTGATTGTAGATGTAAAATGTCCGATCAATAATGCGGCCCTGTTCTTCTTTTAGATCGTAGTGGATCGTGTGGCCGTTCATGGGCAGCGGTGATTCCTCACCTTTTTTTAACGAAAGCTCCCTGACGAATTGACGGTCTTGCTCCGATCCGGTATCGATAAAAACAGCGTCCGGTTGACAGAGCTTGATGGCATTGGCAATTTTTTTTAACGCGTCCGGATTCTGAATACGCTTGAGCTTATCCAGGTTCACCGCATCGATCGTATCTTCAAACACCTTTTGAGCTGCTTTACCATCGGTGACCCCGCCCAATTCTGTTACGATGTCGATACAGTCTTTGTTTGGTCCCATGCCCCTTCTCCTTATTTTGAATTTTTCGAGTTTAAACTTTAGTCTATCATTGAAAGGCCGGATGGTCAAAATGCGCTGGTGGACGCGATCCATACCTTATGAATGCCCTGCTAGACCGCGTGGGATGCAACAATAATTTCTGACAGCGAACGTTTGGGCACATGATGGACCGCTTGCTCGTCTCGCCAGTAGCGTATATCACCATCCGGCCCAACCGTTTCGATGACGATTTTTTCTTTCGGTTTCCCGATGGCCAATGCCAGTAAAATTTTAAGATGCGATTGAACATTTAAAATGGCCCGCAGATCCTTGCGATTAATGGAGCCAATCATACAGCCTGCCAGACCCTTGTCCCTGGCCCCCAGCAATATTGACTGGGCGGCAATCCCGTGGTCAACGCCAAAATCTTTGCTAATGTTGCTATCGCCCAAAATCACAATGTAAGCCGCCGGCCTTTCACCGGATTGTGGCCCCGCCCAATCTTTCAGGTAAGCGGCCCAGCCCAAGCATCTAAATATTTCTGCATTCAGTTCCGGGCGGCAGGTCAGAATATATTTTAAGGGTTGCAGATTGGCGCCCGAGGCTGACAACCGAGCCAGATCGACCAGCTCTTCCAGCGTGTTCAAATCAAGCGCATGATTTTCGTCAAAGCGACGGCAGCTTCTGTTGGCCGCAATCAAATCGGTAATCATTTCAGTCCTCCGGGTTGAGTGTGTACAAAAATTTTTCTTCCAGCGGCATGTGCCTGCGGATCCAGATCAAGACCTTATCCATCTCCTGTCTGAGTTCGCTCAGGGCTTTGCCACGGTGGCTGACATCTCTTTTTTCAGCAATCGTCATTTGCCCGAACGTCTTATTTAACGGTGGGTAATAGAAAATGGGATCATAGCCGAAACCCTTTTGACCGGCGGGCGCTTCTGCGATCAGCCCCTCACAGCGCGCCTCGTAGGTAAGGGCCGGGCCGGATGGAACGGCAATCGAAATAACACATTCAAACGCTGCTTTGCGGTGGGTATGACCCTGCATTTCTTTGAGCAACTTGGCTACCCGCTCTTCGTCGCTGGCACCTGAGCCGGCATACCGTGCCGACAAAACACCGGGTTCGCCTCCCAAGGCGTCCACCATCAGACCCGAGTCATCAGCCAGGGCCGGGATGCCCAGTATTTTAGCCGTGAAGCTGGCTTTCTTATAGGCATTTTCCTCAAAGGTCTCGCCATCTTCTTCCACTTCCGGAATCGGTCCGAAATCAGCGAGGCTTTTGATCTGAATCGGAAAGCCATTCAGCAAATCTTTAATTTCGACAACTTTCCCCGGATTACCGGTTGCAATAACCAACGGAATTTCTTTGTGCATGGCTGCCTCGCTGCCGGCAACGTTTCGTCGGCAGTATTTGTTGGGCCATTTGGCAGTTAATGTTTAATTTGTAAAATTTCCGGTTTCAAGAGTCAGGAAGGTGCAAAAGTTAGATTAGAACAAGCTCACTTCTTTGTAAAGATTTTACCTGAATCCTGCATGAAAATTAATGCGAAATTAGTTCGCCACCGCGATGTAACTCTGAATCCTGCGTTAAAATGAGTGCAGAATTGGGCTAAAATCCTTTCCCCCTTGAAATTTGACCGCTATCGTGTCATGAACACCGCATATTGGGAACAGACAATATCCGGTAAATCCGATCGCTAATCTTATGAATATTCGCAAACGATTATATTATTTGCTGGCGTTAATTGCCTTAGTCCACTTGGTCGGCACTTTGGGCTATTTTATTATATTCGAAGGCGAGCCCGATTTTCTAGATTGCCTTTATATGACGGTGGTGTCGCTAACCACGGTTGGCTACGGCGAAATTATCGAGGTGACCGGAAACGATACAGCCCAAATTTTTACGATGGTGTTGATCACCTTTGGCATGGGTATCATTCTTTACGGCCTCAGTTCTTTGACCGCCTTATTTTTGGAAGGTGAACTATCAGGATTTTTAAGGAAAAAAAGAATGGCAAAGCAAATCGACAAATTAAAAGATCATTATATCGTCTGCGGCGGGGGTGAAACCGGCAGCGGCGTCATAAAGGAACTCTGCATAAACAACGAGACGACGGTGCTGATCGAATTTGACGAAGAAAGAATCGAGCGCTGCAAAGCCATCTGTGAGCTGCTATTTATCCAGGGGGATGCCACCGATGATGAAAATCTGATCGCAGCCGGCATTGAACGCGCCGCTGGCATTGTCATCTCCTTGCCTTCTGACAAAGACACCCTTTACGTAACCATGACCGCCCGTATGCTGAACCCCAGCATTCGCATTATCAGCCGCATGTCCAACCAAAATCTGTACCCCAAACTCATTAAGGCCGGCGCCAATGCGGTTGTATGCCCAAATGCTATCGGCGCGCTGCGCATGGCTTCAGAAATGATCAGGCCCGCAGCGGTGGACTTTTTAGATCATATGCTGCGTAGCGGCAAAGGCAATCTGAGAATTCACGAATTAACGGTTTCGCAAAAATCAATATTTGACCAAAAAGAAATTCGTGATTGTGGTCTCAAAGAGCATTACGGTTTGCTGGTGTTGGGTGCCAAAGACAACGAAAACGATATTGAATTCAACCCACCACCCACCCGCTTACTGGCAGCCGGAACAACCTTGATTGTCATGGGTGCGGTTGAAGAAATCGCCCGGGCGCGGGATGCTTTCTAATGTAGCGCCTCACAAGTAAATCACAATACACGGAGTGGTTGTAACGCCCGCATTCATCTTATTTAAAAGCTTCAGGTGTTTGGGCCTTACCACGCCGTAGCGGCAACATCCGTGCATGCAGGTTTCAGGTGTCGGGTGTCAGCATTATCAGGCCTGACACCTGAACACTGACACCTGACACCAAG
>WOR8_10006714_pt1 | contig 11014 bp, 12 predicted proteins | sample DeeMarSeWOR38_10_FD_19890 | JGI IMG/M metagenome (IMG submission 19890)
CTGTATATTTTATCTTTATGTGCCTTGATTTCGTACATCATTTTAAAGCCCATGTGTCCATGAATCTGGGTGGTTTTAGTTATAAAAGCAAAATTATTTATTGATAATATGTGGTCTTTGGTGAATGTTGCATTTAGTTAAGACATATATTAAGACAACAACTTCACTTGATTAATTACATATTGTTGTTTGAACTACTTACCACTCAAATAATTTATATGCTAATATAAATTGAAGTGTTAACGTTCCATCCTCTATTTTGTTTATACGATAATATTTCAATTCACCACCCAATTTAATCTTTGGTGAGATATCATGAGTGTAGTTTCCTCCAACAATATAACTCGTACTTATCTGCGTAGTCTTTGCCTCAAACCCAAAAGATTCGAAAGAAGTGTATAAAAATGTTGGACCAATTCCTGCAAATATTTCAAGATCAGAGGTTAATTGCATTGCCCAATTCAAAAATATCGGAAGTGCATCAAGTGAGGATTGGGCATCTGCTGTGCCGAATTCGGTTTGAATATTCTCTTGCTGGAAAGAATACAGACGATAATAACCTGTTTCAAGACCGACACGCAATAAATGCTCAGGTTGCCACATCACTCTCAGAGTGCCTGAATAACCATTTTTATTAAGGCCAGATAAGTCCATATCCGTAATAAATCGTGCATATCCAAGCCCTGCAGAACCATTTAGCTGTGAAGATTGAGCCTGAATGGATTGAGTGAATAAGGCTAAGACAATAAAAACGAATACAAATAATTTTTTCATAAATAACCCTGTTCGAAATATTTAACTATACAAAATAGCAAGCTACCATCATTATCTTTTATTGCAAGCAGATTATAAATTCTTATTGAACATAAAAGAAGTAGGCAACCAAAGTAGGATAATTCGTTACCATACCATCAAAATCACCTTCTTTTAAATAGCGATTGATAAAATTAGGTTCGTCCATGGTCCAGGTAATCACCCGACGACCTTCACTATGCATTTCTTGTACCTTAGCATTCTGAGTACCTAGAGTCCAACGTGGTCCCCAAAATTCCGATTCTGTGCGGCGTACATCCTCAGTTTCGAATTCGTTTAAGGAAAGTACATCCTGATAAGATGGATATGCCAGAAATTGTTTTATTTTTTCTGCTTTTGGTAAACCAAGAAAAATTTCCAGCTCACGTCCCATATTTTTTGCACGTTCCATGATCTCCCGCTGGATCGGAATGACTTCCGGAAGATCATTTTTTTCTGATTTCATATCAAGCCATACTAATCCGATATTCGTTTCTTCCAGAACAAATTCGAGTGCTTCACGAAGTGAAGGTATTCTTTCACCATTTATCAGGGTTATATAGGACCTTAATTGAGCAAAGGTAAAATCTTCAATATCACCCCATATCGTTCCTTTTTGCGTTAGTCTTAGATTTATTGTTTGATCATGATAAAGGAAGGGAATGCGGTCATCGGATAGCTTTACATCTATTTCAATCGCATTGGCACCATAACGTTCGGCCAGATTGATCATTTCCAGCGTATTTTCAGAAGCGGGCAGGAGATCCGATGTCCGGCCGGCACCTCGGTGAGCGACGATCCAAAATTTCTTCTCGTAAACCTTTGAAGTAAATGATCTTTTATAACTCAGGGTAACCTTTTGGTCAGGGAAATCGTTATCGGATCCAAAGGTACCCTCCAGTCGTATTTGGACACTGTCACCGTTGGAAACAATATAATCACCACCGGTAGCACCTGAAATCCTGAATTGGGCCAAACCTGTTTCGGTATTGGTCGCATAACGCCAGTATCCTTCAAAAAACAGCACAGATTCTAATGATCCGCCCTGCAAGATGAAATAACAGGCATCTTTTTCACCAAACAATGATAAATAATCTCCATTCCATTTTAATACAACCTGAGTACCAAAATAATCAGCGCCATCAATGACCCGGTAGACACCTTCCATTTTCTGTTTGGCCGTTTCTATAAGAGTATTTGTCTCATCGATGATACTATTATCACCAAATCCTGGTACCGGGACATCTAAGTCTGTTGCACAGGAGAAAAGCCAAAGTAATGGAATACATAGAATTATTTTTTTCATATATTGAATCCTATCATAATCTCTGGTATATAAAAATATCGGTTAAAAGTAGGAAAGGCTGCCCAAATAGGATAGTAAAACTTGGTATAATTCATTCTTAACCCCAGGAGGACATAGTTATCCTTCCACAATGGTTGCTCGATATACAAACCTATAATCAATCCCGAGATGGAATCAAAATTAGTCTCTATCTCAACATCATCGGATTTATCAGTGCGTGAAGTCTGGATGATCAGTTCACTTTTTAGTGAAATGGCAAAATTTTTAGAATCATATCCAATCGTCAGATTGGGATAATGAATCCAACCTTTTACTTTACTGTTGTACCCAAATTGATTTAATTCACCAAACCAATACCCAATATCATAACCAAGGGCAAAAGCAAAATGATCCAATTGATAGGTCCATCTGGGACCAAGAGAAAAATGAAACGTCGCGATATTTGTAAAGACCGCACCATAAATCTGAAAATTATTCGGAAGCCCATATAATGCTTGATAATTAAATATGGGGCCGCGGATAAATGTACTGGCCTCTTCAACCTGATCTTCAGGTAAATCTGCCAAACCTAGCCCGACTGAACTCTTATATTTTTCAAAAGGAAGCTGTTGAGGATAAATAAAATAATTCTTCTCTTGTGCCAGAATATTACACTGGAACAGAAAAGTTACCATTAAGATCAGTTTTATAGTAAAGATCCGTTTCATAAAATTATCACCTATTGAATAAATTTTCCAAGAATAACGTGAGAAATTAAATATTAAATTTCTATTGAAAATCCGATCAAAAACTTTAAACGTTTGTAATCCAAATCTGAACCTTCCAGCAGATCGACCAGCGTATTTTTTATGTCACCTTCGGGAAGATTGACTGGACCTTTTACTTTCCCTGATCCAAAAGCGTAATTGATACCCAGTGTAAATTCAGAGCGTCCGATTGAAAACGAGGCACCGCTGGAGAGATGATAAATATCCCAGGTTGATACGGTCAAGTTTGTTCTGCTATCTGGAACTGAAGCAGAGAAATCAGTCACATAGCTGACAAAGAGATCCAGATTTTCACTCAGGTAAAATTCCGCACCGATACCATAATTAGTGACACTTTTAAATTCACTGTCAACTTGGTTTGAATATATCTCATCACTACTTTGGGCAGTAAAATCTTCCGTGTCTAAAATATTATATCGGTCCACTTTATCAAACCATTCAGCACTGACATGTAAACGGTGTTTTCCCAGCCGGTAACCGGCTCCAAAACCAATCGCAAGTGGCATATGATGGCGGGCCGTCACATCTTGCTGAAAATTGGCAATAAAAGCAGTCTCTTCACTCGAACTATCTCCGGTATTGAGTAAATTTACCAATGACGAGCCGCTCCCAGTTATTGACAGGCTGGGTGATGTGATGGAAAATCCAAAAGTGAGCGGATCAAAGTTGGCACCAAATCCAGCTTTTGCCAGCAAGCGATAATTTTTATACTCAAACTGCTGCGTAATGATAGCGGCAGAGACATTGCCAATTGGATCAAGAATTTCTGTATAGGCGTGTTTACGTGTTTTCTGGTCACGAATTGAAAGATATGGTGTGACACCGATAGCAATATTGGGATTTAATTTAACCGCCCAGGTCAATCCAATCCATAAATCGGACAGTTCCTGATTCGCAATGAGCTCTCCTGCAACTAATTCTTCACCTGAACCTGTATCACTAGTACCACCTCGACGCCCTTCAATACCATAATTCATGCGCTGCCGGGTTAGAATCGAATAGGACAACGTATGATCTCCCAACCAGTCAAAGGTAAAGGAACCGGCAAAGAGCGTCGGTGCCGCTTCGATCGTACTCGATGTAAGATCCTTGCCCGGACCTGCGCCATTATTCAATGTCAAAGAACTATACTGATAGACTTTTCCACTGAGTAAAATTTCCGGTGCCGGAAATAAGGCGAGTGCTGCCGGATTATAATAGGTAGCAGCCATGTCGGATACACTGCCGATAACCGCACCACTCAGTAAAGTAGAACGTGTGCCGTATTGCAAATTCCAGTAATGGGTATCCTGGGCAGATACATTTTGGTTAATACCCGTCAATATGGCCAGGATTATAAAGTTTCTAAAAAATTTTTTACTATTCATATATTCATCCTAAAATTAATAATGACTGATTTATTCTGAAACAATTATACCTCTCACTTTCATTACTGATATCGTTAAAGGGATAGCCAGAATGGCACCGATTGATCCCAGTATCCAGGTCCATATAATAAGAGATACAAAAATAACAAACAGTGATAAATTTAGTTCTTCACCCATGAACTTTGGTTTAATAATATTTTCCACCACAGCATTGATAATGATAAACCCAACCAAAATTACCATTGCTTCTGTCATACCTGATTCTGCTAGGGCAAGAAAGGCTGGCGGTATCACACTGAGAGCAAATCCAATACTGGGGATAAAACTGAATAAAAATGACAAAAAAGCCCATAGAAAAGGAAAGTCAATCCCCATGATGAGAAGTAAAATTAAATTACCTATAGCTGTTATTAGTCCTGTGAAGGCAGATATTGATACATATTTTCGAATTTCATCAGCTAACTCAGCAAATTTTTCCCAACCGTCACTAATTTTCTTTTCTCCCCAATGTATCTTATAGCGCAGATCTGCTGTGTCGATTAATAAAAATATGATTAATAAAAATACAACTATAAAATTGCTAAATGTCGAAATTATCCCGGCGATGAAATCAGCGACAATAACCATTAAATTTTCAGGATTATAAAGTTGACTGGATAACATATCGGATACGTCAATGCCAATTTTCAATAAAAATTGTATAACATCCGTTTTGAGCATCTGCAACTGTTGTTCATAGACTGGATACTTCTGCGCAATACCTATCACAGCTGCGCTAAGCACAGAAGCAATCAGCCCGGTAACAAAAATTAATAAAAATAAGGTAATTAGAAGAGAAACAGCTTTGGGAACACCTTTTTTCATTAACCAGAGGATGACGGGCATCAAACTCATGGCTAACAGCAAGGCCAGCAATATAATGTTAACAACTGGCGCTGCTAATTTCATTGCGGCCGCGATGATGATGATGTAGGCGCTTATTTGCAAAACATGTAATTTCATTTGGTTTCCTAAAAATTAAATAGACTTTCCGTATTGATTTCTATTTTAACCACGAAGTTTACGAAGATAATACACAAACTCTATCTTTTTGAATCGTAACATATTTTTTCCTTTTCTTAAACTTCGTGTGCTTGGTAGTAAAATCTATTATATCTTGTAAATTAAACAGCCCTCGCCCGAAAGTAGGGCACAGGTATTTCTTACGGTACCGTGATCGCCTGTTTGATCGATACTTCTACAACCGATCCGGCAGGAACCTGAATGTGCTTACCACCCGCCAACAAGGCCAGACCGGCACCGACAGCAGCCCCTGCCCCAGCATCGCCCGCTGCCGCGCCAATCAGTGCTCCGGCACCAACCGCCCGTGCGGCACCGCCGCGTCCGCCTTCCGCGCCCACATCATCGGTATCCATGGCCACTAACTGACCATTGATACTGATCTTATCAAATGAGACCACGATACGTTGGTTGCCAATCCTGCGGCCCCCTACAGATTCTAAAACTTTACCATATATTTCACTACCTTTTGGAGCGATCAGTGCGCCATTTACAATCAGATCAGATTCCAGAGCGGCTTTAAAGACGGCCCCGGCCTGATGTGAAGCTGTGCTCACATTCTCCGTTGTTTTGACCATAATTTTCGTCCCGGCAGGAACTTCTGTTCCACTTGAAGCAGCTGTAACGGCTGCTGATCCAGCGGCTGTTGCCGGAGCAGCAGATGGCGTAACCGTATTATTTACCGGTTGTGCAAGTGAAGATGCGGCAAAGGCGAGTGACTTGATTTCTGAGACGGCAACCTCCTGTACAGCCCCACTCGTTTCAAACTTGATTGTGGTTTCATTGCCACCTTTAAATTTTCCCTCAAGAGTAAGTCCGTTTTTTAGGACCAATGTATCTGCTTTTGCAGAGTAAAATAAAAGCATAAGTAAAAATAAAAATAAACTCTTCTGCAACATGACTTAATTCTCCTCATTATTAAATTATTAATTGTTTATTAAAAAAACACCTTCCAAATAGACTTAAGATCGCTAAAAATAAAATTTGAATCTTAGGTCAAGCGCAATCGCATCCCTATCTACATTATCATACAGGGTATCACGTGCGAAATCATAAATAAAGAGCAATTCAAAACGGTTAGCATAGGTAAGACGATATCCCGGCCCTATTCTAAACCTGAACTTTGATGCAAATCTTTCAGAAATATCCTCCCCGAAGGGCACATAATACTCAGCGTCTGTAAAAAGATAAATCGTATTATCATCTGATAGCTTTTCATGATTGATTGCTATTTTAGATTCAATCCTCAGGCGTAATCGGTTCTCATGCTCGGAATCATAATCAATGCTATACCAAAAATTTCTTACCTCCAGGCGAATAAATGTAGCTAGGGTCAAGCGGCTAAGCGGAATACGTTCTGATGTTTCAAAATATTGCCACACATTCTCGAATAAATGAAATCTGATCCCTAATCGCGGCGTCAGTTCGAGCGTATTTACAGCCGTTGACTGATTGGTATATCCAACCGTCATCTCACCTGTCAGATCAATCCAGCTGTTGGGATAATATTCGATCAGTGGTGTAACATCCAAATTACCCCAGGAATCCATACCTGAAATTTGCTTTTTTGGTTCAACATCAATTTCCAAATAGAGATGTTTGCCTTTAGGAATTCCAAAAACAGCATTTCCCCATAACTGTTGTGATACACTCTCCTGACTGAAAACAAGGGCGGGCATCAAAACAACGCTTAAAATATATACTATTTTTCGCAACGTAAGTATTCACATTTTATTTAAATTATGACAGCGAATAAATCTATTAATATTATTGATATTAATCATTCGCTTTGGAATCCGATACCAATTTTTACCAGATGTACAATACCATCCCGGTAAAAGCTGTTTGTCTGAATGTTAAAATTATAGGCAGCGTTAATAAATATTTTTTCATCTGTATAAAAATAACCGCCGAGGCCCAAACCAAATGCCCAACCGGTATCGCCATCGAGTAGCAGCAAATTTGGACCTGTGAATTCAATTCTAGAAAATTGAATACCAGCTCCACCCTGCAAATAACCTTTTATCATGTCTGAACCAAAAAAATATTTTCCTTGAAGCATGACCGGGATCGATTGATAATTGATACGACGGTCATTTTCGCTGTCATTATCATGTCCAGCCAGGTAAGTAACCATCACCCCACCGGCAAGATTTCCATCCATATTGACCTGCTCATAGGTAAAATCAAATGCATAGCCCTCCAGCGTATTACCGGTGGTTTCTCCAACCAGCGAGGCAAAACTGCCATTGAATGACACCAACTGTGACCAACTTTTAAATTGAGCCGATGCCGTTGTGGTAAAAACGGATACTGCCATGATCAGAAATAATACCTTACTGTACTTCATAATAAATTCCTCCATAGATGTGTTTAATTTGGATATATGGTCTATAAATTTTTAATAAATATTCCTATAAATTCGTTTAATTCTTGGATAAATATTTTTGTCGTCTTTGCGAGAGACCAATTAACCGTTTTAAAATGCTTCCTCTATACCGAAGTAGATTCCATTTGTATTTTTACCAAATCCGACGTCAACTCGAAGATTGATATTTTGTTCTTCATTAAACAGAAATCGTAAACCTGCCCCGTAACTAGGCTTCAGGTGACGAACCGCTAATCTGGTTAAGCCGTCAACAACATCGCCCATTCCGGCGAAAGCGACGAATCCAAGCCGCCACCAAAAATATTGACGGTATTCAATTTGCCAGGCAAAATAATCGCTATCACGATAACGTCCTTCAAAATAGCCTCGCATAACTTTTGCACCACCAAGGGCAGGGAGTTTATAAAAGGGCGGATTTCCGCCAACAGATTGAAGAAAAACCTGCACCCCCAAAACATGATCGGGAGCAAATGACCAGTATCTTCGCGCATTGACTTCCAGCCAGCTAAAGGTAAAATCACTGCCCATATCCTGCGTATAAAAAAGTACCTTGACCTGTGTAATCCCTCCGTCATTTGGGAAAAACACATGATCTCTGGTATCCCAAACCCAAACAAGACCAGCACCAGATACGGCACCACCATTGATGCCGGTTAATGTATCGGACTGCAAGTAGATGTTATCCCGTCGGTCATTGATGCTATAGTTACGGTATTCCAAAACAAGCCCGGCTCGATCACTGATAATGAGCGTGGCAGGAATTTGAAAATCTATGATACCACCAACATTGTCCAAAACATATTCCGTATCAGCTCCCAGATCAGGTGTGTTATTGCCAATCCCATAAAAACGGTCTACTTTATGACCGTATCGTATATCTATGGTTGAAGCTATTTTATTTCTGGAAAAAAACAGATTGGAGACAAGAGACAGTTCATACGTCTTGATGGTAGAATAAAATCCGGAAAAGGTCACATTAGATGGATTGAGAAAAGAATCCTTCTCCGTATAGAAGGTCAAAACCCCACCGGCACCAAAGGCTAACTGGGTTTCCGGCGTATAATACATATATGGATATGCATTCAACGTCGTTTCATATTCAGTCGTTGATTCAGACTCTGACTGGGCATGCAATAAACCCATGGATAGCACCAGTGACAAGACGATACTCGTATATTTTTTCTCAAAACAAAGCATTGATACCTATAACTCGTTATTGTTTTTTAAAGAGTCCACTAAAAAGACTTGCTGCCATTCGTTTTGTTGGAATTGTTGTACCATTTTCAGGCGTCCATCAAATACTTCTTTCTGTAATTTTTTTCGTTCCTGCAGTAAACTTTCAATCACTGATTCAAAATCCTGCCGGCTCGAATTATAATTCTGGTTTAGCTGGACAATTTTTCTATTATGTTTACTATAATATTTGAAGAAGTCTTGAGATGCTTGTTCGATTTCATCCAGGATTTGAAGCAACTGTACCTTCTTATCAGAATTTTGAACATTTTTCTTTATGAGCTCTCTTTGTTCATCAATGACTCCATGACCTCGATCATCCACTGCAGTCAATTTCTGACTACTGCAGGCGAACAGGAGTATCAGAAAGATAATCATTCCAGTTTGCAATATTCGATTCATCATTTTATTCACCCATTTTTTAATACTGGCTCCAGGCAAATCCGATTCCGATGGTCCAATATTCATGATTAATATCACCACCTACAGGCGATTCTCCGCTTAATGCATATTGATATTTTCCACTAACGATTAATGCACTATTACGTTCTAAAGGAAAGATAATACCAATCTCCGGTGCAATGCCCCATTGCCACTCATCCTGTTGAAAAGTATGAATACCGATGTTCAACTGCTGGGCCATCACAAACCCACCGGCATTTAAACCGATATATGGTGTCGTGCTTCTGCCCCGACCGAAATATCGGTGCACATTGAGCATGATTGGAAAGGAATTGATATAACGATCCTGCACGCCTGTGATTGCCCCCGGATTTTCTGTCTGCAGCTCGATGGTTTCAGTCGAACGCTTGTGAAATACATTCCATCCGATTAAAAAGCCGATTGTTGTCTTATCACTAACCATTTTCCTGAAATCCAAACCGAAACCACTAAAACTGGTTTCATCAATATAATTTTTTGTATCCCCAGAGGGTAAAGACATTTGATAAGTGATCGAACTTAGCCAGTCCTGGGCATATCCTTGGCTTAAAATTGACACGAACATTAAACCAATTATGAAAATTTTATTAGGGAATTTCTGTGTTCTCATCTTATTACTCCATCTCTGATTAATTTTCTTTCAGGTAAAAAATAACTTACCATTTTAACCTACTTTCCTTCACCAAGGTATGGTGATTGTATAAAAGCCTGATCAATAGCACGATCGATTCGCGAAGCCGTACTTGACGATGAATTCAACAATCCATTAATTCCCGCTACCCAGAGGGCATCGCGGGCAGACTCGCCGCCGTCAGGATCAACCATCTGGATAAGGATGGTACCGGTTTCATAGGTATAGGCAACCGGATAACAGTAGCCCGGATAGGGATAATAGTAACCCCAATACCAGGGTATACATCCACCAGATGCCCATTGTGTTCGGGCGGTCATGACAACAACTATTACATCTGCCTGATCCTGGTTTAGCTCCACGGTATAACCATACTGTTCCATATTACTTCCGATGGCGGATAGAATTTGCTGGTCAAGCGCCGGTGATTCACTGTCAACCGGCCCGTCCTTGCTAATATGAAGGACTGAGTCCGGCATTGCATAGGTTATTTTCGTAGAAAAATCTGCGGTAGCATTGCGAAAGGTTGTCACCACATCTGTATCGGACGGGCTAATCGGATCACCCGGATAACATGATGGGAATAGCAGGCTAAAACTTACAGTAAAAAGTATCATAGAAAGCTGGACAAGTTTACTGTTCTTAAAAATATGTGTTATGATCATTTTATAACTCCTAAAAATGAAATGAATCCTTTATCAATCTTTGTATAAATCATCTCCGTTCGACTTCACCGATATTTTGAATTCCAATCAGTTCACCAACTCCAGATCGCCGGGCATCCAGGTCTTGTCAAACCACTCCTGCAAGGGGCCGTAGAGGCGCAACAAGATGTTGTAGCCCTTTCCGGGCATGGTCTGGATCCAGTTGCCTTCGTGTCCTTTAGGCGGTTTTGGACCGAACCACATCGTGTAGGAACCGTCAGCGTTGGCCTTGATGTCAGGACTGTTACTATCAACCCCCCCGGCCCTCTGGTCGGTTGCCAGTACCGAACGGGTCTGGTTGTCATACACCACGAAGGACCAGAAG
>WOR8_10006715_pt1 | contig 11014 bp, 7 predicted proteins | sample DeeMarSeWOR38_10_FD_19890 | JGI IMG/M metagenome (IMG submission 19890)
GATTCTGCAAAAGATTTTTTAGAGCTAACAAAAATTAAACTGGCAAGTAAAGAAACCGGAATATTTATGATCGGCGGCGGAGTTCCAAAAAACTTTACCCAGGATATTGTTGTAGCGGCAGACATTCTGCAGGAAGATGCACCAATGCATAAATATGCAATTCAAATTACCGTTGCGGATGAAAGAGATGGAGCGCTCTCCGGTTCTACACTAAAAGAAGCAAGTTCGTGGGGAAAAGTAGAAACCACTTACGAGCAAATGGTTTATGCAGAAGCTACAATTGCTATGCCGTTAATTGCCGGGTATGCATATCATAAAGGAAACTGGAAAGAAAGAAAAGGAAAAGAATTTCAAAAGTTGTATTCAACCACAGAAACTTTTGCCTAAATAATAGCTGTCGTGGTAGGACCATGACAGCCTGAGAATTAAAGTCACACTTATTATCGATAAGTGTGACTTTTTTAATTAATCAAATAACTAATTGTATTTTGGCTAATAATGTTTGAAATTTGTTAATCAAATAATGTTGAGTTGAGGTAGATTACTGATATGAGAATAATTATTGCGGGAATGGGAGATGTAGGTTACCAGCTAGCCCGCGACCTTTCCTATGAAGCTCACGATATAATTGCAATTGACCAGAACCAGCAAAGGCTTTCCTACACCGATTCTATGGCCGATATTTTAACTATAAACGGATCCGCTACATCTGTTGAAGTATTAAAAAGTGCTAAGATAGAAAAAGCCGATCTTTTCGTTGCAGTCACTTCTCTGGAAGAGGTAAACGTAACAAGTGCAATTCTGGCTAAAAAACTTGGCGCTAAAAAAACCATCGCAAGAATTTCTAATGCGGAATATTTAACACCTGAAACCTCACCAAACTTTACCGAGTTAGGCATAGATTTCATGATTTATCCTGAAGAAATGGCTGCCATGGAAGTAGTAAATCTGATTCACCGTACTTCTGCAACTGATGTGCTGGACTTTGAAAACGGCAAGCTTTCAGTGCTCGGAATCAGATTAGATAAGAATGCACCTGTGGTAAGAAAAAATCTGAAAGATGTTGCCCTCGAATTTCCAAACATCGAATTCAGAATTGTAGCACTCCACAGAAATTTCAGGACAATTATCCCAAAAGGAAATGACAGGTTTCTAGCAAATGACCAGGTTTTTATAATAACAAAACCGGGCGGACACGATACAATTCTTAAACTTGCGGGAAAAGAAAATATTGCATTTGAAAATGTTATGATTCTCGGCGGTGGTAAGATTGGGAAAAGAGTCGCAAAATTGTTGGAAAATGATATGAAGGTAAAATTAATTGAATCGGATGAAGAGAAAAGTGCCGAACTAGCGGGTGATCTATCAAATACACTTGTAATCCGGGGTGATGGAAGGGATATTGATTTACTTGCCCAGGAAGGTATAATTGATGTTGATGCCTATGTTGCCGTAACCGAAGATGCAGAAACTAATATCATTTCCTGCCTGATGGCAAAACATCTTGGTGTTAAAAAAGCAATAGCTCTGGTTGATAAAGTTGATTATATACCATTAACTCAAACCATTGGACTTGACTCACTCATTAATAAAAAATTAATCGCCGCCAATAATATTTCAAGATTTATCCGTAAGGGTGAAGTCGTTGCCCTTGCTTCAATTGAAGGAATAGATGCAGATGTTTTAGAATACGTTGCAGGACCAAATTCGCCTATTACAAAAAAACCCATAAAAGATTTAGATTTTCCTAAGGAAGCAATCATTGGAGGTATTGTAAAAGGAGAGAAAAGCTTTATAGCTGTCGGCGATACGGAAATAGCTGCCGGTGATAAGGTTGTTGTTTTCAGCTTACCTGGCGGAATGAAAAAAATTGAGAAGTTTTTTAAATAAAAGATGAATTTCAAGCTCATCGCCAGGATTATAGGCTTCCTCTTAATTCTCATCGGTCTCTTCATGCTTACCGGAATTCCATTCTCAATTTATTATCAAAGCAATGATATACCGGCATTACTCATATCTGGATTGGGAACAGCACTTATTGGCTCTCTTTTATGGTTTGCTATTAAAACCGAATCACATGAAGAGATCAGCAAAAGAGATGGATATTTTATTGTAACACTTGGCTGGATTGCCTGTTCACTATTTGGCACACTTCCTTTTTTGATCCACGGTTCTATCCCAAATTTGACTGATGCATTTTTCGAAACCATGTCTGGTTTCACGACTACCGGCTCAACAATTCTATCTGATATTGAGAGTATACCTTACGGACTTTTATTCTGGCGAAGTATGACTCACTGGATTGGAGGGATGGGAATTATATTATTGTCTCTTGCTATACTCCCGATTCTCGGAATAGGTGGAATGCAGTTATTTCAGGCAGAGGTAGCCGGACCAAGCAAAGAGAAAATACATCCAAGAGTAACTGAGACAGCTAAACGTCTTTGGGCAATTTATGTTTTACTGACCGGTCTGCAGGTAATTTTTCTTCTATTCGGCGGGATGAATCTTTTTGATGCTCTTTGTCATTCATTTGGTACCCTGGCAACAGGAGGTTTCTCCACGAAAAATGCGAGTGTTGCATTTTATAATTCACCATTCATCGAATATGTAATTATAATTTTTATGTTTCTGGCAGGAACTAATTTTACTCTGCATTATATTGCTATCAAAGGGAAGCCATTCAACTACTTTAAAGACAGCGAATTCCGGTTCTATGTGGTGTTTATTTTTTTTATAGTTGGTGCTACTACGCTCTATCTTGATATACACAATCAGCAAAGCATTGAAACATCTTTCAGGGACTCTGCATTCAGTATAATTTCAATTCTAAGTTCTACAGGATTTACCACCGTGAACTATGAATCCTGGGCAAAGTTTTTTCCTCACGTGTTTATTGTTCTTCTTTTAATGGGTGCCTGCGCAGGGTCTACTAGTGGCGGGGTAAAAATAATTCGTTATGAAATACTGATTAAAAACAGTTTGCTTGAGCTGAAAAAATTGATACACCCCCAGGCAGTAATTCCCGTCAGGCATAACAGAAAGGCTGTTTCCAGCGAAATAATTTCCAAGATAGCTGCCTTTGTGATGCTGTATCTTATGATTTTTATAATATGCTCAATACTACTGACAATTGTCGGTCTGGACATTACATCATCGACAGGCGCCGTTGCCGCCTGCCTTGCAAACATTGGTCCCGGATTAGGAACAACAGGTCCGGCTACAAATTATAGTTCTGTACCTGCAATTGGTAAATGGATACTTAGTATTGCGATGCTTTTAGGAAGACTTGAACTGTTTACGGTACTAATTCTTTTCTCTCCATCTTTTTGGAGGAAGTAATCTGATATTATTTATATTGAAATTGTTCCAACAATCCTTTTTTTTATATAAATGAATTACAGAGTTATTCTCAATATTATTGGTTTTCTCCTGATTCTCAACGGATTTTGTATAATGCTGGGAATTGGATTTTCCATTTACTACGATACAGATGACATTTCTGCTTTGTTGATTTCAGGAGTTGTAACTTCAATTATAGGCTTTATTATATGGTTTTTCACCAGGCAAAAAGAAACCCCTGATTTAGGAAAAAGAGAAGGTTATCTGATTGTTTCGCTTGGATGGATTTCAATGGCAATTTTCGGAGCTCTCCCGTTCATTATCTATGGTTCTATTTCAAATTACACCGATGCTTTCTTCGAAACAATGTCCGGCTTTACAACAACCGGGGCTACCATTTTGCAGGATATCGAAGCCTTGCCTCCGGGTCTCTTATTCTGGAGAAGTTTAACTCAATGGCTCGGTGGAATGGGAATAATCGTCTTATCCATTGCAATTCTTCCTTTACTCGGAATTGGAGGTATGCAGTTATTTGCCGCAGAGGTACCCGGAGTTACAAAGGATAAAATTCATCCTCGTGTAAAAGAAACTGCTAAACGTCTCTGGGGAATTTATGTCATCCTTACCGGAGCAGAAACACTATTGTTAATGATCGGGGGGCTAAATTTCTTTGATGCAATAAATCACGCTTTTACAACAATGGCAACAGGTGGTTTCTCTACCAAGAATGCCAGCATAGCACATTACACTTCACCTTTTGTACAGTATGTAATTGTAATTTTTATGTTTTTTGCTGGAACCAATTTTACCCTGCACTATTTAGCTTTGCATCGCAATTTTAGTTTTGTAAAAAACAACACCGAGTTTAAGTTTTATCTCGCTTTTATAGTTTCCGCAACTCTTTTTATACTTCTCGTGCATCTGCCAAAAGTTAATTTTCATTTGGAAGAATCGTTCAGGCAATCAATTTTTCATGTGGTTTCACTAACAACTACCACAGGCTACGTAGCATCGGATTATGAAAACTGGGCACCGTTTTCCAGGATGATATTTTTTGCACTTCTTTTTATTGGAGGATGCGCGGGCTCAACGGGCGGTGGAATAAAATTTGTACGGCATATATTACTTTTCAAAAACAGCGTGCTGGAATTAAAAAGATTGATTCACCCTCGTGCAATAATTCCTGTTCGATTTAACAAAAAACCGGTTGATGCTGAAATCATCTCCAACGTTCAGGCATTTTTTATATTTTATATAATGATTTTTATCCTGAGCTCAATTGTTCTTTCCTTATTTGGTTTGGATTTTATTACAGCCGCAGGTGCTGCTGCTACCTGTATCGGAAACGTCGGACCCGGAATAGGAGCTGTAGGACCTATAAACAACTTTGCCGATTTACCCGAATTGGTTAAGTGGATTTTAAGCCTGCTGATGCTGCTTGGCAGGCTGGAATTATTCACCATCCTGATAATCTTTTCACCATTCTACTGGAAATCTTGATCTAATCAGATCCTTCTATCTGGAACGCTATTTGACCGGGAAACTCAGGCTAAAATATATTATATTTGCCCGAAAGTTAGAGAAATTAAGATGACAGGTAAGGAAATTCTCAAAAAATATAAAGATCCGAAGAACTTTTTCAACAGGGATTTAAGCTGGGTTGAGTTTAATAGAAGAGTAATGGAAGAAGCTTTAAATCCAGAACTTCCTTTACTGGAAAAAATTAAGTTCATATCTATCTTTTTCTCAAATCTCGATGAGTTTTACATGATCCGTGTTTCGGGTTTGAAGGAACAGGTTGCAGCAAATATTTTAGAACCAACAATTGATGGGCTTACACCAACAGAACAAATCCAAAAGATTGAATCAGCGGTTAGACCGATGATAAAGCAATTAACTGATTGCTGGGCTGAAAATATAATTCCTGAACTGAAAAAGAATAATATTTTTATATATGAAATAGATGAATTGACAAACGAAGAAAGGGAAAAGTTAACAGAATATTTTAAAAAGGAAATTTATCCAATCCTGACACCGCTTGCTTTCGATCCCGGAAGACCATTTCCTTATATATCCAACCTAAGCCTAAGTCTTGCCGTACTCGTTCGAAATCCTAAGGGTGAAACACATTTTGCAAGGGTCAAGGTTCCCAGCACGCTTCAGAGATTATTACAGGTTGATGATATATTGAATCCTGACAGAAAGCCTCTTACCAACGGACTCTTTAATGCAAAATTTGTCTGGGTTGGTGATTTAATAAAATCAAATCTTAGTCTGCTGTTTCCGGGAATGGAGGTTGTCGAAGCACACCGTTTCCGGATTACCCGGGATACAGATATTGAGCTTCAGGAAGATGAAGCCGATGACCTGCTAAGAGTAATTGAAGAAAATATTCGACAGCGCAGATTCGGTCAGGTGGTTAGACTTGAAGTTGAAAATGCAATGCCTGACTATATGCTCGAAACACTAATGGAAAATCTTAGAATTTCTTCAAAAGATGTTCACATTGCCGAGGGACCAATTGGTCTGAGCGATATCATGGCTTTATACAAACTTCCTGTTCACCAGTTAAAAGATAAACCTTTTTATCCGGTTCTTCCGAAAACATTTGAAAGTGATGAAGACATTTTTACAATCATCAGACAGAAAGATATTTTACTTCATCATCCTTATCATTCATTTACTCCTGTTATTGAATTCATTAAACAGTCAGCACGTGATCCGGATGTACTGGCAATAAAACAAACTCTATACAGAGTGGGAGCTGATTCTCCAATTGTAAAAGCACTAATTGAAGCTGCTGAGAGGGGTAAGCAGGTTGCGGTTCTGGTAGAATTAAAAGCCCGCTTCGACGAAGAGAATAATATTTTCTGGGCAAGAGAATTGGAAAAAGTCGGCGCACACGTAGTTTACGGTCTGGTAGGACTAAAAACGCATGCTAAAATGACCTTGGTAGTCCGTAAAGAATTTGAAGGGGTTAAAAGATACGTTCATCTTGCAACAGGTAATTATAATGCAATAACTGCAAAACTTTATACTGACATTGGTTTGTTCACCAGTGATGAAGATATCTGTGCAGATGTTTCGGATGTTTTTAATTATTTAACAGGATATTCGAAACAAAAAGAATATAAAAAACTCGTTGTATCGCCGATTAGCATGCGCGAAAAAATGTTAGATAAAATATTGAGGGAGATTGAAAATGTTAAAGCCGGTGGCGAAGGAAGAATAATCTGGAAAATGAATTCACTTGTTGATCCGGCTATTATAAGTGCTCTTTACGAAGCATCTAACTCGGGAGTAAAAATAGATTTGATTGTAAGAGGTATTTGCTGCCTGGTTCCCGGTGTAGAGGGAATAAGTAAAAATATTAAAGTTAGAAGTATTGTCGGAAGATACCTTGAACACAGCAGGGTTTTTTATTTCTACAATAATGGTAATGAAGAAGTGCTCCTGGGCAGCGCCGATATGATGCAAAGGAATTTAAATGGAAGAGTGGAAACATTATTCCCGATAGAAGATGAAAATATACGAAGAGAGTTGATGAGGACTCTAATGAGAACTTCCTTGAAAGACAATGTTAAGGCAAGAGAGCTGCTTAATGATATGAGCTACAAAATGATTGTACCTGTCGACGGTGAGAAAAAGGTAAACAGCCAGGAGTGGCTAATGAAACACGCAGTAAAAAACTGTGGAGAATTAATCAAATCCTGATCTCCGTCCCTGATCTTTTCCATTCTTAAATTTTATTTATCTTTACGAAACAATTTATTATAATATTAATAACAATTTGAATAATGGCGGATATAACTAAAAGCGGCATTTTAAATGCAATAAAAAGCCTAAATGACAAAAATTTAAATCTGAATTCGCTCACTCTTAATTCAATAATAAAAATTGAGCAATCCAATGATTCATTAGCAGTTGATCTTTCAATTCCTGAACTTCCAGCAGATGGAAGTTTCGATAATGATATAATTGCAGATGCAATAAAAAAAGAATTTCCTTCTTTAAATGAGATTCACCTTAATATCCAGACTAAGACTTCAACCGCAGCACCTCCGCAGGATCAAAAGAAAGAAGTGATTTTGCCAGGCGTTAAAAACACTATCGCGGTTGCAAGCGGTAAAGGAGGAGTAGGTAAAAGCACTGTAGCTGTTAATCTTGCAGTTGCATTAGCAAAAGATGGTGCAAGAGTAGGTCTGATCGATGCTGATATTTATGGTCCGAGTATTCCATTAATGCTGGGACTAAAAACACAGCCCAAGGTTGTAAAGACTAAAAAAGGAATGCACCTGGTTCCACTGCAGGCTTTTAACTTAAAAGTAATATCAATTGGATTGCTTGTTGACGATCAGGCTCCGATTATTTGGCGTGGACCGATGGCGAGTGGTGCAATAAAACAATTTATGAGCGATGTTGAATGGGGTAAGCTTGATTACCTGGTTTTTGATCTTCCGCCCGGTACTGGAGATATACAGCTGACGCTTGTGCAGACAATACCACTGACCGGTGCTGTAATTGTAACAACTCCACAGGAAGTTTCGCTGGTTGATGCAAGAAAAGCTTTAAAGATGTTTGAAAGAGTCAATGTTCCCGTTTTGGGAGTGATTGAAAATATGAGTTATTTTATTGCACCTGATACAGGCAATCGTTATGATATTTTTGGAACCGGCGGAGGTGAAAAAGTCTCTGCTGAATTAAAGCTGACGTTTTTAGGTGGAATTCCCATAGACCCAAGAATACGCGAAGGCGGCGATAAAGGAAAACCTATTGTTTATGATATTCCCGATTCAAATGAAGCAAATATTATTTTAAATATCTCAAGGAAACTAATTGAGCAGGTGAATATCAGAAACCAGTCTTCTTCGGGAAGGATTGAAATACTTTTGGGTGATGATAATTAGTTTAAATTATTCGGAGAATTTTTAAACTTACTTGTTATGGAAAAAGAAATTCTTAAAGCACTTGAATCAATTAAACCTTTTTTGCAAGCCGATAACGGCGATGTTGAGCTTGTGGAAGTAAGCGCAGATGGAATTGTTAAAGTAAAGTTAACCGGCGAATGTGAAAACTGTCCAATGTCCACTATGACACTCAGGGCAGGAATTGAAAGATCTTTGATGCGGCAGGTGCCGGGTATAAGAAGAATTGAAGCAGTATCTTAAAAAGATGTTAGAAGCACCTTACAAAAAAATATTAAAAGTCATTTTCTGGATTGCAGGGATTGTCCTTTTCTTCTACTTAATCTATGCATTGGTTGAAATTATTCTGATAGTAGCAATTTCCATTCTGTTATCCTTCATTTTTGCTCCTTTTATTACAATGCTTGAAGGGCGAGGATTAAATAGATTAACATCCACACTAATCGCCTTTGCTGTTTTGGCGCTGATCATTTATTTCAGCCTTTCGATAATAATACCAAAGCTTGTATTTCAAATGAACCAGTTGGTTGCAGCGATGGAAGGATTTTCCTTTGCAGATGAAATGGCGGCATTTGAAAAAAGTATTTCACAGTATCTTCCATTTTTAGAGCCCGGTGAGTTGACTAATAAAGTCGAGGAGTTCATTTCATCCCAGCTTGTAAACTTTTTTGACCGGATTTCTGAAGTATTAAGCAGTATAGTTTCTATAATCGCAATTCTTGTAATCGTACCTTTCGTTACTTTCTTTTTGTTAAAGGACAGTCGAAAAATTCTTCAGGGAATTTTGCACATAATTCCGAATAAATATTTTGAAATGTCTTACTACGTTTTAAAGAAAGTTTCACTTCAGCTTGGATTGTTCGTACGTGCGTGGATATTTGATGCAACCTTTGTAGGGGTTGTAATAGGTTTTGGATTTTACATCATCGGTGTGCCGAACGCACTCCCCTTAGGTGTAATTGCAGGACTCGGGCATCTTATCCCCTACTTCGGGCCAGTAATTGGCGGAGTGCCGGCGGCAATTGTTTCAATTGTTCAGTATGGTAATTTTTCTCAAATTCCACTAATAACACTTGTTGTTTTAATTACATACGCATTCGATAACGGTTTTGTCCAGCCTTATGTTTTCGGGAAGAGTGTAGATATGCACCCGATCGTCATTATTCTTCTTATTATAAGTGGCGGAACTTTATTTGGAATTATCGGGATGCTGCTTGCAGTACCGGTTGCAACTGTTTTAAAAACATTTGCAAAGGAAATTTATTTCGCACTTAAGAATTATAAGATTGCAAGGGTATGAAATTAGAATGCAAAGATGACATCTCTTGAAGAGATATCATCTTTGAAAACATTATATTACTTTAATAGAACCATCTTTTTAGTTTCAATGAATGGACCTGCCTTCAACTGATATAAATAGACTCCACTTGGTAAACCTATTGCATCAACCTCAATCTCATAATTTCCAACCGGCTTTTCTTCATTAACTAAGCTTTTAATTTCATTTCCCAGAACATCGTAGACTTTAAGCGTTACGAAACTTAATTCCCAAATTTGGTATTTAATTGTTGTAGTTGGATTAAAGGGATTTGGGTAGTTTTGTACTAATCTGAAATCATCAGGATTTTTGGATAGGTCATCTCCAATACCAACCACAAAATCATTGAAAATGTATGCCGCACCAGAGTTTAATCCATTAATTGTATCATAAGGTGCACCAACTATAGCACTATTACCTGAGAGTGAAACTGTTCTTCCTAAAGAAGAATTTTCCGGACAACTGTTTGGTGAACACTTTTCCTGCTCAACCCATGTTAAACCATCTCTACGAAAGATGTAAGCTGAACCTTTCCAATTATCATCACCCTGCGCTCCAATAATAGCGTAATTCTCCAAAATTGAGACTACGCCAAACCAATCCTCAGCATTACCATCACTTGCTAGAAGCTTTTGCGCTTCCGTCCAAGTTGTTCCATCCCTTTTAAAAATATATGCCGATCCTTTATTATTGTCATCTCCGGTAGCGCCAACAATAACATAATCCCCTGTTATTGATACTGACCATCCAAACCTGTCAAATGAAGCACCGTCACTAGCTAAGAGTTTTTGTTCTTCTGTCCAGGTTGTGTTTTCTCTTTTAAATATATAGGCTGCACCCTGCCTATTATCTTTAAATCGTGCTCCAACAATGGTGTAATCTCCTGAAATTGATACCGAATATCCAAATTGATCAGTAGTATCACCATCACTAGCTAAAAGCTTTTGTTCTTCTGCCCAGGTATTGCCATCTCTTTTAAAAATATAAGCTGCACCTCTCCTATTTTCCTGACCTCGAGCACCTACAATCACATAATCCCCTGACATTGATACGGCCAATCCAAATTCATCATTAGCACTTCCATCACTAGCTAAAAGCTTTTGTTCTTCTGTCCAGGTATTGCCATTTTTTTTAAAAATATAAGCTGCACCCAAAAAATTATCTTTCCATGGAGCGCTGATAATAACATAATCCCCTGACATTGATGATGAAATTCCAAATCCATCAAATTCAACTCCATCACTAGCTAAAAGTTTTTGTTCTTCTACCCAGGTTGTATCACTATTTCTCTTAAATATGTATGCCGCGCCTGTTGATATTCCATTATTCTCGCCTCCATCAGCGCCAACAATTGCATAATCTCCCGATATTGATACTGAGTATCCAAACCAATCCCCCTCACTACCATCACCCGGAATAAGTTTAAATT
>WOR8_10009886_pt1 | contig 11014 bp, 7 predicted proteins | sample DeeMarSeWOR38_10_FD_19890 | JGI IMG/M metagenome (IMG submission 19890)
GCTCCGGAGGAATCCTGCTCGGGGAGGCTCACTCCACGGAGGAAGGCTGCGGACTCCTCGGGGGAGGTAGAATTGATGAACATGCCACTCCCGAGCTCGAAGCCCGCAGTCCGTGTTATCCGGGGGACGATCGTGAGGTACCAGTGGAAGTAGTCCGTGGGTCCGCTGCGGGTCGGCATGGAGCGGATCGAGTAATTGTAGTCAGGGTTGTTCAGCCCCTGGTACATCTTGGCCAGAACCTCATGGAGGTTCCGTGCGAGGTCCCTGACCTCTGTATCGTTGATTGCGTCAAAGGAGGACATATGCCTCCGCGGGAAGATCCAGAAGTGGTACGGGGACAGCGCCGCATAGGGGACAAATCCGACAAAGTGATCGGTCTCCGTCACGATCCGCTCCCTGTCCTTGAGCTCCTCCCTCAGCGTGCGGCAAAACACACACTCCCCTGTGTCGTCAAAGTACCGAATTGCTTCTTCGACCCGGATCCGGATCTGATTCGGGACCACGGGGGTCGCGGCCAGCTGCGAGTGAGGGTGGAGCAACGAGGTCCCCGCACGTTCGCCGTGGTTCTTGAAGATGACAACGGATTCGATCCGGGGGTCCTTGTGGGCCTCCAGGTATCGTCCCCGGTAGGTCATGATCAGGGACTCAAGATCTGCCAGGGGGAGGGTTGCCGTCATAAGATCGTGCCGAGGGTGCTCGACGATCACTTCGTGCCGCCCCACACCTGTCATTGTTCTGTAGATCCCGTCGACCCGCCGAACCCGGTCGCCTTCAGGGACCAGCGCCGGATATTTGTTCTGAATAACCCGGAGGCGCCAGGGGCCCTGGCCGGGGGTACGGGCAAGCTCGTCTGCGGCCATCGCTTCGTTCCCCGGGCAAAACGGGCAGCTCGGCTCATAGGTGTTGATCGCCTGTTCCGGGCGCGGTTTCGGGGGAAGGTCGTAGGGTCTCGCCCCCCTGTCGGAGGCAATGATGACCCAGTCGCGGGTAATGATGTTCTGCCGGAGGTGCGACATGCAGGGAAAAACTAGGAAAGGGAGAGAACAAAGGCAAGGAACGCCCGGAATCAGCCCCAGGAGACAGGAATGCTATGGTGCTGGACACTCACGGTTGTGGCGTAGAGAGAGACGAGATTGAAGCAGGCCCGCGGTGTGGCATCGAACGCCACGCTTCCCGAGCCCGGCCAGGAGGAAAAGTCTCGGAATGAACTTCCGACACTCGAGTAGAGGATCCCGTCGCGGAAGGTGACCGTCCCGCGGTGGACATGGCCGAAGAAGACCCCGCGAAGGCGCCCCGAGGCTGTCCGCAGAAGCTCATGCATGCGAGCACCATTCAGTAGCAGCATTTCTTCATCCAGCCAGCGAGAATCCATCGGAAGGGGGGGAAAATGCACAAACACCGTCAGTGGTCCTTCTCCCTCGGCGAGCTCCCCGGCAAGCACCTCCAGCTGCTCGTCGGCAAGGATACCGTGGGGGTCGATCGCATCCGGTCCACGAGCATCGAGAGCAAGGAATGTGTGGTGCCCGACTTCGAAGCGGTAGCTGAGCCGCCGCGTTCCCGCTGGCTGGAAGGAGCATTCGCCGAAGACAAGCGCCTTCCGGACCATGGCGCTATCGTCGTGATTGCCAGTCACGTAGTAGACAGGGAGGCGGAGGCGCGAGAAGACCTCACCGGCCAGGTGGTACGCACGGTCGTCGGGATGTGCGACGATATCCCCTGTGTGGATGATAAATGACGCTTCTGCCGGGGCCCTGTTGACGGCGTCCACAAGTGCGGTGGCGGCGCGATAGGTGTTGACCTCATAGAGCTCGAAGTCCTGATCTGGCCCGATATGCGTGTCACTGATCTGGATGAACCGCACCGTGTCTGTCATCGTCCTCTCTTCTGCCGTTCCGGGTCTGTTGCGGACCAGCGCAGGGCGAGTGGACACTCGCGCTCTCCTTCCCGATCGCGGGCCCCGTAGCATCCCAGCTACGCATGATGAACGCCGCGGCCCCGGGACCACCTCTGAGGGCGAGACCGGAGACAACGCCGTCGGGAGGAATGAAGCCAGGAATTTGCGGAAGGATAGTAGGCAGGGGGAGAGAGAAAATCAATAGCCGAACAGCGCACGCAGGGCGTCGAGAATCCAGGTTCGTCCTCTACTGCCCTCTTTGCCTTGACTCCATGCCAGATAGCGCTCGCGTGTGGTGATGCCCACAGGAACACTGTAGATCCCCCCGTGCAGGAACCCGTCAAAGACCCGAACGGCAAGGACGTTCTCACCTGATGCCGAGAGTGACGAGGCCGGCATCGTGTAGGCACGCAGGTTCTGGTAGTCGTCGGATCCGATACGAAACGGCCCGGGAGGCATGATGCCAGTCTTTCCGATAAGTCGGCCGTTCAGGTAGGTCTGGTCGGCATCGTCGATCTTGCCGAGGAGCAGAACAAGTGTCTGGCCCGCCAGCTCCGGCGGAACGTGGAAGGGTCTTCGGTACCAGGCGAACCCGTCCAGGCCACGAAACCCCTGCGTCTCCCAATAGGCAGGGACATAGACGGGATGCCAGGAGCTGTCATTGTAGACCGGCTCCGCCCACTCCTCTCTGTCTCCGGGCATGAACTTCCAGTCGCCTGTCAGGGAGAGCTCGGGGACGATCATCGCTGGATCCTCATAGATGCCGATCCGCCGCTGGTACCCGGCATAAACAATCCCGCCGGTCAGTTCATTGTCATAGACCCGGACGGCGAGCACATTCTCAGTTTCGGGCGTGAGGTACTCCCAAGGCAGATAATATTCGCGCGGAACATCGTACGCTGTGACATAGCCGGGAGGAAAGCTCCCCTGGAACCCCACGAACTTCCCGTTCACATAGACCTCATCAGCGTCATCGATATGACCCAGGCGCAGGAGGAGCGTTTTTCCCCTCCATTCGAGGGGGACCCTGAACTTCACTCGGTACCACGCATAGCCGTCGTACCCTGGAAATCCTTCGTCCTCCCAGGCCGCTGGAACAATAACTTGAGTCCAGCGGCGGTCATCGAAATCCGCCTCGCGCCAGGCGCTGTTGTCCCCCAGCTCAATCTTCCACTGCCCTTCCAGCAAGTGCAGGAGTTGTAGATCGTTGGCCAGCAGCTCTGCGGGAGCGCCCGCCAGCGCGAGGACGAGCACACCCTGGAGGAGGCGTGTCACTGTCACTGAGGTCCGCATACGAGAAGAATACCGATTTCCCTTTCCCCTGTTGTCAACAGCTTGTCACAAGATGTCAAAGATTGTCACCGTTCCCTCACATACCGCCGATCGCTGTAGCCCAGGAGAGTCTTCTGGAGGCGGGAGGACATGGCATCGAAGAGTTCAACGTCGGTGTCAAAAGTCTGGCCCTCGAGGCCCGTGAATATGCCGGGGCTATCGAGCAGAAGCGTCGCCAAATAGGCTCTATAGCGGACCGCGGTCGTCGCTCCAGAGACAGCAAGTCTGTCCAGGCATGCTCGAAGGGGGGTCAGCTCAGCATCGGGGCGCTGCATCTTGAGCCATACAAGGTGGGCGATGGCGGATTCCTGGACGCCGGGGTTTGTTGCTTCCAAGCAGCATTTGTAAGCCGATTGGGCCTTTTCGATGTCCACGCTCCGGTGGCTGGCGGGGGTGGAGAAGTAGTCATGGCTGCCACTCTGCGCGTAACCGGTGGTGCTACCCATTGCCAGGGCGGCGGCGAGAACTGCGGTCGTTGTCTTCATGGCACTGCCCTCCTTGGGGTTATGGTGAAGCCTGCCTCTCGCTTCTGTTTGCAGGTTCACATGAGGATACGGCCATGGTCTACTGAAGATGTCCACACAGCGTCAAGAGTTGTCACAAATTGTCATCGGGAGGGGATAGGTGGGGCGGGTCCCGTGGATCGTAATGATATGGCGAGGGTGGGCCGGGTCTTCCTCGACCTTCTGGCGCAGACGAAGGATGAAGTTGTCCACCGTACGCGTGCTCACCGGCTCGTCGTATCCCCAGACGTTGGTGAGCAGCTGATCGCGTGAGACCGTGCGATTTCGATGCTGCCAGAGAAAGCGGAGCACTTCAAACTCCTTCGGCGTCATCTCGAGGTTCTCACCGCTCCGGGTGGCATTGTAGGAGGCAAAATCTATAGTCAACGTCCCGAGTGCCATGAGCGTATCGGGATCGCCGGCGGCATCCGCCCTGCGCAGGACGGCTTTCACCCGCGCAAGGAGCTCGCGAAGACTGAAGGGCTTCGTCACATAGTCATCGGCTCCCAGCTCGAGCCCCACGACGCGGTCCACCTCCTCCCCTTTTGCCGTCAGCATAATCACCGGGGTTCGGAGTCCACGCTCGCGAGCCTGCTTCAGGACATCGAAGCCCGAGAGCTCCGGAAGCATGACATCCAGAAGCACGAGATTGTATGAATTTTCGAGAAGCTTTTTCAGGCCGACCGACCCATTCTCGGCCGTGTCCACGTCATAGCCTTCCAACTCGAGGTTGTCCTTCAGGCCTGCCAGCATGCTGGGCTCGTCCTCGATGATCAGGATACGTGCCATGTGCTATCCCTCCTTCGACGCCCGGTCTTCGGGGAGCGACAGCCGGAACCGACTCCCCTTTCCCGGTGAACTCTCCAGTTCGACGCGTCCGCCATGGGCTTCCACGATATGCCGCACCACTGCGAGGCCGAGACCGCTCCCTTTAGTGTTGTGGACAAGTCCACTGGAGACGCGGTAGAATGTGTCAAAGATCTTCTTCTGATGCTCACGCGGGATGCCGATGCCGTGATCCTCGATTTCCACAAAGGCATTCCCATCGACCATCCCGGTGCACACCCTCAAGAATCGATCGTCGGGGCTGTATTTCACTGCATTATCGAGGATGTTGATGATCGCCTGCCCTAGGGCTTCCTCATCGCCCTGAACGGGCAGCGGATCATCGCCAAGTTCGATCACCGGCGTGAAGCCGTGGGAACTTACGTGCTCCTCGTAGGTCGAGAGCACACCCCGCACGACGGCGTTCAGGGAAATTGGGCGGAACGTATAGCGCTTCTTGCCGGACTCAATGCGGGAGAAGTTGAGGATGTTATTCACCAGCCGGGAGAGCCGCTCTGTCTCCCTCAGGATAATCGTGTGGTAGTGTTGGCGTTTCTCCTCGTCACGGACCCGCCCCATTTCGAGGGTTTCTGCATACATGCGAATCAGAGCCAGCGGTGTCCGGAGCTCGTGGGAGACGGTGGACACAAAGTCAGATTTCACGCGGACAAGTTCAGTTTCTCGGCGTATCGTGCGATACATGAACAAGGCGCCCGCAAGGAGCAAAAGATCGAGGAACAGCAGCAAGACGAGATTGCTGATGAAGCGCGTCCGAAGGATCGCCTCAACGCTTCCCCCCCCGGGGTCGATGCCGATCGAGAGATCAGGGAAGAGCCAGAGGGCCTTCCGCTGCGCCACCTGGTCGCCCTCGAACTCCCCGGTTGTGAAAATCATATGGCTGCCGGGGTCCCGGATGACGGCCAGCCGGAGCTTGTCCTCGGCCGCCTCGCGGATGCGGGGACCGAGGACATTTTCGATAAACCGTCGGACATAGAGCACGTAGCCGCCAATAATCTCCCGCCCGTCTGGGGCCTCCTGGACAAAGACGACCCCCATGGTGTGGATGCGTGTGCTGTCGGTCTGGATGGCGAACGCCTGGAGGCGCCGGTATCCTGCGCGTGAGAGCCGTCGCAGCTCATCCCAGCCAGAATCTGGTCGCGTCAGGGCCTGCTGCAGAACGGGCGCCGTAATCGGGATGATCGGACCCCCCTCCTCCCGAGCCAGGAGAGTGATCGAGCCGAGATCCGACTCGGAAACAAACACGGCTGCCAGGGCGGGATTGCGGTCCAGCAGAGACCGGAAACCGAGAATGAGCGCGGTGTCATCGTCCCTCCGGGACTGGATGGCGAGCGTGGAGACCCCCGTTGCCCATGCGTCGGCTCTGTCCCAGGCGTATTGATTGAGCGAGAACAGGACGCCGTCCAGCTGCTGCCGGTAGACCGCCGTAAGGAGATCCTCGGTATCACTCAGGCTGGTTATCTGATAGACAGAATAGACAAGCGCGGGGAGGAGGATGACAAAAACAAGGAGCAGTCCGAGTTTTGTGCCCGGTGCCAGTGTGATCCTGCGCGGCATACTCATTCAAGGTAGCCAGTGCACGAGAGAAAGGCAACACAGCGGCAAGGCACAGCCGAGGTCAGAAGGTCAGGCTGAGCCCGAGGGAAGGAAAAATCGGGATCCCGTAAATGGCACGTCGCTCCAGAGCACCTTCGTCGGAGATGTAGTAGCGGCCTGCCTGTTCGTTCTCCCGGTTGTAGACATTCTGGATGTCCAGGTAGACGGACCACGTCAGGCCCCACCAGGAGGGATAGGTCGTGATGCGAAGGTCGAGTGTATGGTAGAGATTGAGCCTGCCGGAGAGCTGATCCTGCTCGTAGTCCACGTCCAGAATCACGCGTCCATCCTGATCGGTCTGGATGACGGGGACGAGCTGCCCGTTGCGTTCCTCCTCGATAACCCTCGGCCGCACGCCCAGCGGCTCTCGCTGCGGGCGACCGGAGCGCAAGGTGAAGCGGAGCCCGACATCCCAGGATTCCGCAAAGCGGTAATTGCCCACAACATTGACCGCGTGGCGTTGATCAAACAGGAAGGGAGTCAGAATGTTGTCACGCTCGCGTTCCGCGAAGGAGAGCGCATAGCTCACCCAGCCCGTGAATCGATCCGTGGGGTAGGCCCGGATCTTCTGAAGCATTACCTCAAACCCGTAGGAATCGCCGATCGCTTCATTGACAGGCCGCACCGTGAGGGAATCGGAGCCCACGCGAACCGGAGTGGTCCACCCCTCGAGGGAGCGCGGATCGGCGCCGGTGGGCAACGAAACCCAGCGCGATCCGGCGAGTTTCTCAGGAACGACGACATCGCTGAAGCGCTTCCAGTAGGTGTCCGCCTTGAACTGCCACTCGGCACTGACCATGCGGTCGAACCCCAGGATATAGTGGTCGGCCCGCTCGGCCACGGCCTCTCCCAAATACTCCTCGGAGAAGAGGAGGCGATTGCGGAAATCTTGCTTCTCAAGACCGGGCGACTGGTAGTAGGTCCCGTAAGCGGCACGCAGCGTCGAAAGTTCATCGATCTTGAACGATGCGTTCACGCGCGGCGACACGTAGAGTTGTTGACCAAGTACAGGGAATGCGTCCAGGCGGAGGCCAGGTTGGATGAAGAAGCGGTCTCCGATACGGATGCGGTCCTGCACATAGAGGCTGAACCGGTTCGACCGGACCGTTTCGATAGCATTCGTGGGAACCGGCTGCCCAATGCTGCGGAGGAACTCCTGGAACGATTCTTCAATCTCGAAATACTGAATGAAATCGCTCTTGAGGAAATCGACGCCGTAGCCGAACTCCAGCGAATGAATTCCGCTGTTGATGAGCAGCGCCTGGCTGAATGAGGTCTTGGTGAACCGGTAGCCGTAATCGACCCCGAAGTTGAAGAACGGTTTGCTGGGCAGGATCCACAAACGTCCCGTCAAACTCGCCATCTCCGCTGTTTCTGTACCAGGAAAGGCGTGTCGAGGCGATCACATTCGACGAGGGATTGAACTGCCACGCGAGCCCGACCAGCGTGTTATAGGTTTCATCGAAGACATTCACGCTGTCGGGACGATCGCGCTCCACCCCCGAGACGAGCTGAACGCCGTCGCGGGAGGTGAAGAAATTCAATGCAACGCGGTTGGCGGCGTTGACCGGGACAGTCAGCCGTGCCTGGAGATCCGTGAAATTGGGGAGAGCCACATCACCCTTGACCAGTTTTGCGGATTCGAGGACCGGTCCGAGTATAAGATCGTAATAGGTTCGACGAACCGAGAGCAGGTAGGAGGCATCGCCAAGACCCAATCCCCCTTCCAGGACGACATTGAGATTGGTGAGGCTCATATTGAGCTTCCCCGCCACCGGGACATCCCGGCGCCCATCCCGATTGCGAACATCAAGGACTGCCGAGAGCCGGTCTCCATACTGAGCCGCGAACCCGCCCGTCTGGAGACTGATGTCGGTCAGTGTCTCGGGATTGAACATGGAAACGAACCCGTACAGACGGTAGGGATTCAAAACCTCGAACCCGTCGATCAGAATCAGGTTCTGGTCAGGGCCTGAACCGCGGACGACAAGCTGGGAGGAGGCATCGCTGACGCTGGTGACCCCGGGAAGGGCCTGCAGGGAACGCAGGACATCCTCGGCCGCACCGGGCAGGATCTTGGATTCCTGAGGGCGTAGGGCGGTCACGCTCGACCGGACATCTTCCGCACCTCGTTGACGGGAACCCGTGACCACGACCTGATTGAGCTCAATGGCATTCTCCCGCAGCCGCAGCACCACCTCCGACGAGGGGGCGTCCCGGGAGACCGTGACGGTGACACGTTCGAGCTGCTCATGGCCGACCAGACGTGCTATGACCGTATAGCTGCCTGTGGGGACACCCCGGATCGTGAACCTCCCATCCGGGCCGACCGCCGCGCCGTAGGGGGTATTCTCCAGGATGACGGTTGCCGCGATGGCCGGTTCGTCATCTGGAAGAAGGACGCGGCCGGTCACCGATCCTCGCCATGCCTCACTGGCGACGGCGAGAGAAGAGACTAGAAGAGCGGCTATGAGGCTGCGGAGCACCGTTGGGAACCCGAAAACGTGCATAATATCGCCATATACAACACGAATTCAAAGCACCTGAGTTCCTTCTTCCTGTGTCAATTCGTATACTCCAAGAGACCGACTTTGCACCCGGAGCCCAAATGCTTCCCCCTCCTTACGATGCCTTCGAGCGACGCCTGGCGGAGGCGATCCCCCGCACTCGGCTGTTGTCAGACCCCCTCTCCACCCTGGCCTGGGGCACCGATGCCAGCTTCTACCGGCTGATCCCGAAGCTTGTTGTCATTGTGGAATCCGAAGCGGAGGTTGTCACCCTGTTGCGCGAGGCCTCCCGCGGGCACCTTCCGGTAACATTCCGTGCGGCAGGCACGAGTCTCTCCGGCCAGGCCGTCACCGACTCTATCCTTGTTGTACTGGGACGATCCTGGAGAAGTTACACTATCGGTGAGGGTGCCGCCCTGATCCGATTGCAGCCTGGTGTGATCGGCGGGCACGCAAACCTCGCATTGGCGCCCCACGGCGTCAAAATAGGACCTGACCCGGCATCGATCAATGCCGCGACCGTCGGGGGAATCGCCGCAAACAACGCCAGTGGCATGTGTTGCGGGACGGCGCAGAACAGCTATCGCACGCTGGATTCCATCCGCATTGTCTTTGATGACGGCTCCGTCCTGGACACGGGCAAGGAAGAGAGCCGGCGATCATTTCTAGCCTCTCATGCCGCCGTTATTCAGACGCTCGCGCGGATCGCAGAGCGTGTTCGCGCCAACGATGCCCTCTCCGAGCGGATCCGGCGCAAGTTCAAGATGAAGAACACGACGGGGTACAGTCTGAACGCTCTGGTGGACTTCACTGATCCGATCGAGACTATCGCCCACCTCATGATCGGCTCGGAAGGGACACTGGGGTTCATTTCCGAGCTCACCTACCGGACGGTACCGGAACTTCCCCACAAGGCGACCTCCCTGATGCTCTTCCCGGACATCGAGACTGCTTGCCAGGCCGTGGCGACGTTGAAAGGGTGTCCTGTCGATGCCGTTGAGCTGATGGATCGGGCTTCGCTTCGCTCGGTCGAAGGCAAATCCGGAATGCCGGAGTACCTTAGGGGCCTGCAACCGAGGGTCGCCTCTCTGCTCGTCGAGACCCGTTCGCCTACGGCCGAAGGGCTCCAGGCTCAGATCACTGATATCATCACCGCGCTCGGGGCCCATCCGACAGTCCGGCCCCTCTCGTTCACCGCCGAGCCGACAGAGTTCTCCGCCCTCTGGAATATTCGCAAGGGTCTCTTTCCCTCGGTCGGAGCGATGCGGGAAACTGGCACAACGGTCATCATCGAAGACGTCGCATTCCCGGTTCCACGCCTGGCAGAGGCGACACTGGATTTGCAGGCGCTGTTCAGAACGCACGGCTATAATGATGCCATCATCTTCGGTCACGCACTGGAAGGGAACCTGCATTTTGTCTTCAAGCAGGACTTCAACCAAGAGCGGGAGGTTTCCCGATATGCTTCGTTCATCGAGGATGTGACATCTCTGGTTGTTCGGCGGTATGACGGTTCCCTCAAGGCAGAGCATGGGACGGGACGCAACATGGCACCGTTCGTGGAACTGGAGTGGGGCAGGGAAGCCTACGAGCTCATGCGGGAGATCAAGACTCTGTTCGATCCGAAGGGTATTCTCAATCCCGGAGTCATTCTCAATGCGGATCCCCGCATTCACCTCAAAAATCTCAAGCCCCTCCCTCCCGCGCACCCACTGGTTGACACCTGTATCGAGTGTGGCTTCTGCGAAGTCCATTGCCCTTCACGCGACCTCACGCTGACGCCGCGGCAGCGCATCGTTGTGTTTCGGGAGATTGTGCGGCTTCGGGCGCTGAACAGCACTGCGCAAGGCCTCACGCAACTGGAGAAGTCGTACCGGTATGCCGGGGATCAGACCTGCGCCACAGACGGATTGTGCGCGCTGAGCTGCCCGGTAGAGATCGACACGGGCTCATTGGTGAAGACCCTTCGCGAGGAGTCCTCGGGTCCTCTGGGGGGCGCCATTGCTTCCTACGCGGCCTCCCACTTCCGTGGTACGGCAACCGCGGTGCGGACGCTCCTGGCTGCCGCCGACGGCGTGCACCGCCTGCTGGGCACCAGGCTGATGGCGGCAGCCTCGCGCTCAATGAGGAAGGTCAGCGGCAATCGGATTCCGCTCTGGAACGCTGCCATGCCGCGCCCCGCCGAGCGCCTTGCCCCTCCCCCTTCGACGATCCAGGAGAGACCCTCGGTCGTCTATTTCCCGAGTTGCATAAACCGCGTCATGGGGCCACCCCGCGGAGAGAGCACAGACCGATCCGTAGGGTCGGTGACCTTCCGCCTGCTCGAGAAGGCCGGCTAC
>WOR8_10009628_pt1 | contig 11013 bp, 6 predicted proteins | sample DeeMarSeWOR38_10_FD_19890 | JGI IMG/M metagenome (IMG submission 19890)
CGGTGACAGCCGCGCCTCTAGCCGATACCTTGATTTCCTCTGACATCATCGGGGGGGCGGTGTGGACTCCGGGCGGCAGCCCTTACATCATCAGCGGCACCGTGTCTGTTTACGGCGGTGCGCTCACCATCGAGCCTGATGTAGTGGTGCGATTCAACTCGGACTCGGAGTTAATCATCCAAAGCTCCGGTCGGTTGATCGCTATTGGAACACCCGGTCAGCCGATTATCTTTTCCAGCAATGTTCCCCCTACGCCTCACAGCTGCGACTGGGATGCGGTACGCTTCAACAGCAACGACAATATCGTGCGTTACAGCATCGTGGAGTATGCTACCTGGGGCCTGGATTTGAGAGAACCCTATGGTGGTCACGACATCAGCTACAACACCTTTCGTTACAATGGCCTATGCACCATCGATCCAGTGGGTGGTGCCATCGTCGGATCTACCGATGTCACTACGATCACCTACAACACGTTTGAGACCAATTCTGCGGGCGTCCGCCTGGCAAAATCATCGGGAAACCTGATTGCTCATAACGTCGTCTCGGGTACCACCCAGCCAGCCCTAGCTTTTGTGCGTAGCCTGGCAACTCCTTCCTCAGACAACCGGGTCTATAGTAATACCGTGCGAGGGTCTCAGGACATAGGCATTCTTGTTGAGCTGGGTGATTTTAACGATGTCTCCGGAAACTTCGTCTACAATAATCAAAGCAACGGTATCCAGTTGACGGATCAACGCTTTGGGACCGTGTCCGGGAATGAGGTCTTTGACAACGCTTACGACGCGTCTGCAGCCCCCTCAGCTGGCGTAGAGATTCGTGACAGTGAAAATATAACTGTGCACGGGAACTCCATCTACGCCAATGGCGCCTCGGGTTTGACCAGCTATTGGGGGGCGCTGTATGTGGCTGATACCCAAAGTGTACGAATCACTGACAATTTTATCCACGACAATGTTTTTGACGATGGCCTGGAGTATGGACTGAACAACACTGGGTCGCCGACCATTGTTGGCAATGCAATATGTCGCAATCCTGCCTTTGAGTTGCGCAGCCAACAGGCGGAAAGCCTCACTGCCGAGGGCAACTGGTGGGGGACCAACGCTCCGGCCGGCGAGATCAGCGGCAACGTAGACTACGACCCCTGGATTCGTCTGGCGCTGACCCCGGCTGCCAGCAGCATCGTGGCCGACGGCGTCTCAACCACTACTCTTCAGATTACCTTCAACGACGGGGCCGGTCACACAGTACCCCCCTCGGTGCGAGATATCTCGGTGTCCACCAGCGCCGGGACGCTGTCCGCCAGCACGGTTACCGTTGATAGCAGCGGTCAAGCCAGCCTGACGCTGACTTCGGCAGCTGCGCCGGGCAGCGCGGTGGTGACCGCCACGGATGCCTGTGGATACTCGGCTACCACTACGGTGATCTTTGCTGGTTATGTGGACTTGAGCGTCAGTAAATCCGCCTCCCCGCCTCCCTATGCACCCGGCAGCACGATTACCTATACAATCAGCTATCGCAACAACGGCAATGCCATTGCCCGCAATGTGGTTTTGACCGAAACCATCCCCACCAGTACCACCCTCGTCGGCCCGCTGGGCTGGACACAGGTGGGAAGCACCAACCAGTACACCTGGAATGTGGGGGATGTACCGGCCTTGAGCGGCCCGCAATCGGCCACCTTGGTGGTCCGCATCGACGATAGCTTGCCAGCCGGTGATGTGTCATTCACCAACGTGGTGCAGGCCGGCGACGATGGTGCATCTGGGCCTGACTACAACCCGGCGGATAACGTCTTTACCCTCACGGTCAGCGGCGGGAATCTGCCTGATTTGTGGGTGGTCAAGAACGACAACGTTGGGCCTGGCGCTTTAAGTGGACCGATGGTCGGCGCGCTGGCCAATTCGGAGGGCGGGCCGGGTATCCTACAACTGCTCCATACTATGGACGACTTCAATACGCAAGCTGTGGCCGAAGGGGATCTTATCACTTATACCATCGGCTTCGGCAACGGCAGCCTAGGCACAGCCCCGGCCACGGGCGTCGTCCTGAGCGAGACATTACCCCTCTATACCGCCTACGCTGGCCCTCCATGTGGAGAGCCGGAAGGGTGGTGCCAGGTGGATGGCACGCGCACCTACACGCATTTCGTGGGCGGCCCGCTCTATCCTGGTACGGGGGATTACATCTATTTCCACGTGCGTGTCGATACGTCTCTACCCCCCACTGTCACCCAAGTGATCAACACCGTCTGTATTTTCGGCAACGAGGATGACCTGTTGCCCGACAACAATTGCTCCACCGAGGAGACGGATGTGATCTATCTGCCCCAATCCGGGTGATGCCCTAAACTATCAGATCACCGTGCGTAACCTGGGCGCCAATGACGCCACCAGCGTCGTCCTGCGTGAAAGCCTGCCTGCCAACACCATCTTTGTCGGCCCAAGCGACTGGACAGAGGTCGGAACGGGTGTGTATACTTATGATCTGGATGTCATTCCCAGTGGTGGTTCCGCCAACGCCTGGTTTAGTGTTCAGATTGACCCGAACCTGGCTCCCAGCGTGGAGGCGATTACCAATATCGTCAGTGTTCAGGCGGAGGGGACTGACAGCAATCCCTCAAACAACAGCTATACATTGGTCACGCCAGTGGGCACCACACCTGACCTGGTCATCACCAAGAACGATAACACCGGTGACCCGGTCAGCCCGACTAACGACGTCATCACCTACACAATCGGCTTCCTCAATAACAGCCATCGCTACACCGCCACCAACGTCGTTATCATTGATACTTTGCCCCTTGGAACGGTCATCACTGGCCCATCGGCGTCGCAGTGGGACGAGGTTGACTCCCGAACCTATACGCATTCTGTTGGAGTATTGGGACCCAATGAATTCGGCAGTCTGCAGCTAGCGGTGCACGTAACCGAAACCGACCCCTACCCCTATGGCAGCGAGGTGATCAACCAGGTTGAGATCCGCGGGACCGAAGACGAATGTAACCTGGGCAACAATGTCGCCACTGAAGAGACCCCGGTCGAGGGCGCCGATACCGCTGATTTGGAAGTGACTAAGGTGGATAACGTTCCCGTCTGCGCTGTGCCAGGCGATGTGATCAGGTATACCATCAGCTATACCAACAACAGCTACTCCATTGATGCCGAGGATGTTGTGTTGACGGAGATAATCGATACGTCGGCTGTGGGCTTCGTGGGACCGCCCGAGTGGAACCCGGCTGGCGGAGGTAGTTACACACGCTCTCCAGTACCTTCCACAGTTGGTCCGCGGGAGAGTGGCGTATTTGACTTCCATGTCCGGATCGAGCCAACCATTCCATCCGGTCAGGAGTATATCACCAACGTGGTGCGCATCGATACTACATCCCCGGATTGGAACCCGGCGAACGACGTGTTCACCTTGTCCACCTATGTTCCCGAATGGCCGGACTTGATTGTCATCAAGAACGACAATGTCGGTTCAATGGGGATGGTGGCTATGGCGGACATTGATGATCTCGTTTCGCGTCTGCGTTTCTCGCCTGAGGCGCTGGACTTGCTACAAAGCAGCTTCGGGGAAGGAGATGTCGGCATCCTAGCCGAGTCCGTGGACCCCGGCGATACGATTACCTATACCATTATCCTGGGTAATGTCGGGCGCGCTGCCTCAAGCGGCGTGGTGGTCACCGATACCCTGCCGGCCGGCACTACCTTTATTGGGCCGGGCTATTGGACCCACGTGGGTGGCAATCAGTACACCTACTCCCTTAGCGCGCCTCTGGATGCTGGCTTCGGCGATGTGCTGCAATTCATCGTGCGCGTGGACGATCCCTTCCTGGCCGGCGACCGGGTGATCAACACCGTGGAGATCGGCGCTAATGAGCCGGAGTGCAACACTGCCAACAATACTTCCACCGACGAGACACCAGTGACGGGTGCTTCACCCTTATCAGGGAACGTTTATCTGCCCATCATTCTCAAGAGTTTTTCGGAGCTGCCGCCTGAACCCACACCTACTCCTACGCCCCCACCGTCAGGACCGGTGCCGGGCCAGGATAGCCACGTGGCCGATCTGGTGGTCGATCCGCAGAGCCATTACGTGTACGTCGCCAGTCCGCGGGACGACAAGGTACACTTCATCCACGTCAGCGACCTCAACACCTACACCCACGACTATAACAACGACATTGCGGTGGGCAACGGGCCGACTGGTCTGGGAGTATTTCCGATCAGTGGACCTAACAGCAGGATTTTCGTGGCGCACGCCTTTGATTGGGATGGCGGCCTCCAGTACTTCTACCCCAACCCGGCTGATTTGGTCGGCCCAGATAACGGTTATGTGGGTGCTGCCCCCTTTAAGGTGGCAGTCAACCCCGGCGTCAGTCGAGCCTACGTCTCCAACTACTGGGATTACCTGGCGGTGGTGGATGCAGCCCGGAACACGCGCATCGGTTGGGTGGGGCAGAAGAACTATCAGGCAAGCTGGGGCATCGACGCGAGCGCTGACACCAACCGCGTCTACCTGGCCACACGCGATACGGGCGAGTTAGTGGCGTTGGACGGCAATGGTGACCGGCTGCTGGAATTCGGCTACATCCCCACTCACTTCAAGCCGCCCCAGCCTTGTTCGTTGTACACTGTAGCAGTCAACGAAAACACTGATCATATCTTTGTCCCCTGTCCAGCACTCAAAAAGGTTTTCGTCCACGAAGAAACTCAGTTGGAGATCTTCGCTCAGCAGGACTTGGGAACGCTGGAGTTGCGTCAGGACGGCTGGGTGCGTGTCCTGGCTCCCGGCGATGTGCACTGGTTGCAGTCTATCCCCCTTGATTCGGATGTCGTATCAGCTTACGCGGCGGTCTGGGGCATTGCAGTCGATGCCAAGACCAATCGGGTTTACCTGACCGACCCGGAGAATGACGCACTGGTCGTCATACAGGACGCACCCTTGCGGGGCGATATGTCCATCAGCTATATAACCAAGTCGGAGGGAGCGTTCGACGAACCTCAGGGGGTTGACGTAGACTCAGGGCGAGGACGGGTGTTTGTTGCCAACGCCGGGAATGACACCGTGTCGGTTCTGGAAGCCACGGCGCCATTCTCGCTGGTGACCACGATCGATCTTGGCGGCCCGTAGGCAGCAAATATCAAGGTGGATGAGCGGACTGACGGGTATTCGTTCCGCGCTTTTGTTCTGTAACGCACCGAAGTTGGTGGATAGGAAGGCGGGCCGCCTTCGGTGGCTGAGTTGACAAGCTTAGACCGAGTCAACTGATTTGAAAGCCAGAACGGTGTTGTGACCTCCGAAGCCAAAAGAGTTGCTAAGTGCCACGCGGACCTGAGCTTGGCGGGCCTGGCGGGGCGTATAGTTCAGGTCACACTCCGGGTCTTGCTCTTCCAGGTTGATGGTCGGGGGAATGATGCCGCGTTGGATCGTAAGCACGCTAAAGGCCGCTTCAATGGCTCCGGCTGCTCCAATCAGGTGACCGGTCATAGATTTGGTGGAGCTGATGGGGATCTGGTAAGCCCTCTCACCCAGAGCCATTTTGATGGCTTTGGTTTCCATCGGATCGTTAAGCTGAGTCGAGGTGCCGTGGGCGTTAATGTAGTCCACATCCTGAGGTGTCAGTCCGGACCGAACAAGAGCCTGTTCCAGAGCTTGGCAGGTGCTTTCGGCGGTGGGAGAGGGAGCGGTGACATGGTGGGCATCGGAGGTGTTCCCATAGCCAGCCAGCTCCGCCAATGGTTCCACACCTCGCTTCAACGCACTCTCACCGCTCTCCAGGATGAGCATAGCCGCGCCCTCGGCCATGACAAACCCATCCCGGCCTACGTCAAATGGGCGGCTCGCCTGTTGCGGGGCATCATTGCGTTTTGATAAAGCCCCAGTAGCATTGAAACTGGCTATGCAGACCGGACAAATAGTCGCCTCACTTCCTCCGGCTACGACGATGTCCGCATGACCCAGCCGGATCATCTGCCAGCCCTGTGCAATGGCGTCGGCGCCGCTGGAACAGGCAGAAACCACCCCCAAGTTGGGCCCCTTGATACCCCAGCGCATAGAAATCGTCGCAGAGCCATTGTCGATGAGCGTGGTCACTATAAGTGTGGGACTGACCCGCGTGGGACCTTTCTCCCTGAACAGGTCAAATTGCTGGGACAGAGAAAGAATCCCGCCAAGCCCGCTTCCCAGCAGGACGGCTGTCCGATAGGGATCCTTGTCAGCCAGGTCTAGCTGGGCCTGGGCGAGTGCCTCTTCGGTTGCCACGACGGCGAATTGAGTGAAGCGATCCATGCGTCTGGCATCCTTCCGGCCAATGTATTGAACTGGATCGAAGCCTTTGACCTCACCCGCAAATTGGGTTTGGAGCTCGTCGGCATCAAAGGCCGTGATGTAGTCCACGCCGGAACGCCCGGCAGTGACAGCCTCCCAGGTCGACTTGGCGTCCAGGCCCAAAGGGCTGACGATACCCAAGCCGGTCACAAACACGCGTCCATCCATAAGATTTCCTCCTCCTCACAAGAATCGAGCCAGGCCACAAGCCAGGCTTATTTGTGTGCTGCTAGACACGGTGTTTCAATCGCAATGTGGTGACTTTTCGAATTGATGACTTGGGAAAAGACGTGGAACCAGCTTGGTCTCCTCTGGCCTTTCAGGTCTGCCAGTCATCCTACCCTAAATGCGTGTAGAACTCCTTCGGGCTGAGTTCCGTGAAGTTTCCTCTGGAAACCAAATACTCTCTGAGGTCAAGGCACAGGTCACATTTTGAGAGATAGCCCCCTGGAGTTTCTCGGTAACCCAGATCCATGGCAAAGTCGAGGAGACTTTTCACATCTTCGGCAACCAGGAATCTCAGCACCGGGTGTTCGTTCAAGTCAATCCCCACGTTTAGCAGCTCCTCCAGGTCCTTCCAATGCCCCAGAGAAATGCCGCCGCAGTAACCCGCTACGAAGTTGCCATAGTTGTCGAAATGGTTGTGCCAGTCTCTCAGAAACGGAGGTCGGCAGGGCTCACCGAAGAAGGCCTGCGCCGGGTGGGTGTGGTATAAGGCTCGCAATTGGCGAGCCGCCCGGCCCTGTAGGAATAGCTCCACCCGCTCTGCCAGCTTCTCGCCCTGATTTAGCTTGACATAAGTATCGAGTGTGGTCCTGTCTTGGATGCCCAATGCCTTGAGGCGATGGTAGTATTCAAGCTGATAGACCATAACATTGGCGCCGAACACCTCCCGGCTGACCTGGATACATCGGTCCGTCCGCTCGAAGGGGACGTATTCAGCGTAAAAGGGGTTCACCGAGATCAGGATGCCCTTGAGACCCGCCTTCTTGAGACCTGTTAGCTTCTCCCGCGTCACGTCGTCATTCTTACACCAGAAGCAGTTGGTCTCGACGAAGGTCGAGGGGATTCCCAGTTCCTCAGCCACTTCCACCGCTTTGAGCAACAGCGGGTAATTCAAGAAAGGCTCACCGCCGGTGAAATGCAACCCGTGGTTCAAGCTCATAGTCTCCGCTCCCCAGGGGCTGGGTTGTATCCTTCTGGCAAGCAGCGACAATAGGAGCTCTACGTCCTCCTCGGGCATCCAATCCCCGTTCCATTTGGGTGAGCAGGCATACATACAATGCCGGCACTCGGCGGAACATTTGTAGGAGAGCATCAGCCCGCCAGAGATCGGCCGGGGCACTCTTATTCGTGGCATTTTAGACCTTATTTCCCTATAAGACAAGTCGTGACAGCACGTGGTAAGCATCCCGGATATCAGGCGAATCGATGTGAGCCGTTAGACAATCCCGTATTCGCTGCTCCGGTCGCGCCGGCGTGCCAGTTCACTGGCGTATCTTCGCCCCAACCAGTCAGCGTGTTCCTTTACCCAGTCTGTCAATCTTGTCCTACCTGCCGGTGGGGAATCTACGTACAAGAGATCGGCCATAAGCCCATCGATCTCCTCACGGGTGATGAAAACATCGTCCACCAGCTTGCCAATGACCACGCTGGCCCAGTAACCAAGCCTGGGAGGGAGGGGAATTATGGGTCTCTGTTTTCCGATTATCTCACCAATCCTCTCGACCAGGCCGCGGTAGGTGAACGTCTCAGGACCGATGGCATTAACTACCAGATTCTCTTCCTTATCCCCCTGATCGACCGCGATTTCGGCCAGATCATCGACGTAAATCGGTTGTAGGCGATAGTGGCCGTCACTGAATACGCCGAATACAGGCAGCCGGCGTAAAGCCCACGCAATGTTGTTGATAAGAATGTCTTCTTTGCCAAATAGTACGGTCGGACGGAGGATGGCGTACGACAAACCGGTTACCTTCAATGCCTCCTCTAATTGCGCCTTTCCCCGAAAGTACTCTAGATGCGAGTCGAGCGAAGGGTTGGTTATGCTGACGTGAACGATACGTCTGACGCCCGCTGCTTTCGCCGCGCTGAATAGGGTGACTGTGTTTCTTACCGCATTGGCATGGGTGAAAAGCTCGTGATTGAAGCGCACCCAGTAGGTGTTATATAGAACGGACACCTCCTGCAATGATTCTGCCAGCTTGTGCGGATTGTCAAAATTGAAAGGGTAGGCCCGGATCGTCTCCCCAAAGGGATTAGCGCGATGGGGCGAGTTAGTCAGTGTGATGACGTTGTGGCCCCTATCCACCAGTCTTTGGGCGATGTATTTGCCTGAATAGCCGAAGGCCCCGGTCACGGCGTGGGTCAGCCTATCAGTCATTCAGGTCAGACCCAGGTACCGCTCGCGGCACTTTCGACGATGGCCTCGATCACTCTCATATTAGCCACTGCGTCCTCGAGCGGCGTGGGCACCTCAGTGTCGTCGATCACAGCCTGCGAGAAGAGGTCACCCTGGATAGTATACTGGTCGCAGATATCCAGGACGATTTCTTGGATCTCGTTCCCGCGCTGATGCCACATCTTGCACGGCCGGTCTGGCGGGGCGTTGAAGGGAATCTCTATCTCAACCCGCCCCTCGGTTCCAAGGATGTTTACCCGCTGGTAAGGCACGAGCTGGGTAGCGCAGGTGAAGGTCGACGTGCCGCGCCCAAAGTCAAGCATGCCGGAGGCCAGTCGATCGACCTTCATAACTGGATCGTACTCGACGATGCCGCACACCCGGTCGGGCTCGGCGTCGAAGATGAACCGAGAGAGCGAGATACAATAGCAGCCGATGTCCATCAGTCCGCCCCCCCCGATGTCGGCCATATTGCGGATGTTTTCGGGGTCGACCAGGTAATACGAGAAGAACGTCTGGATCGTGCGCAACTCGCCGATTTCCCCGTCGCCGACCAGTTGTTTTGCGCGCTGCCACTGTGGGTGGTGACGATACATAAAGGCTTCCATCACCTTCAACTCTGGATGGTCTTTGGCGGCATCCAGCAGTTCCTGGCCCTCATCAGACGTGAGGCCGATTGGCTTTTCCACCAGGACGTGTTTGCCAGCCTCCATAGCTTTGATGGACCAGGGCACGTGCAGATGATTGGGCAGGGGATTGTAAATGGCGTCCACCTCGGGGTCGGCCAACAGCGTCTCGTAAGAGCCATAGGCTTTGGGTATACCTAACTGCTGGGCCGCTGCCTGTGCCTGGTCCAGGCTGCGCGAGGCGATGGCCGTGATCTCGCAAAACTGACCCTGCTGCATAGCCGGAATCACTTTTTGGACGCCGATTTTGGCGGTGCTCAAGATTCCCCAGCGAACTTTAGTCATGTTGTTCCTCCTGATATAATGTTGAAGACATTGTTACCGACCTTTTTCAATAGCTTTTCGAGCGATATCGTCCACCAGCCCTGGTGCGATCAGTTTCATCCACTGGCCTAACTTTCCACGGGACGTCATGACCAGCTCGCGCTTGCGTCGGGCCGTTGCCTCCACGATAAGCCGCGCACATGTCTCGACGGTCATTATCTCGCTCTCACGTACGGGACTCTCCCCCAAGGGCTTCCCATCTGGTCCAAGGGCTCGCTTGCGGGCCTCGGTTGCCACGAAGCCGGGATAGATCATGGTAACACTGACCCCGTCATCCGCCAATTCGATGCGCAGGGAATCAAAAAAGCCGGCCATAGCATGTTTGCTGGCCGCATAGCCGCTGCGTGTCGGGACCCCGGTTTTGCCGGTCAGGCTGGAGACTCCCACAATCCGGCCCTTGGTCTGCTTCAGATAGGGCAATGCGTAGTACGTGCAATACAAGCTACCCAGATAGTTTACCTGGATAATCCATTCCAGGAGACTGAGGTCTTGTATCTCCTCGAATCTGGCCCACATGGTGATGCCGGCATTGTTGATGAGGGTATCAATCCGGTCATATTCCGCGACGGTGCGTTCGATCAGATTCCGGCATTGCCCTTGTTGACTGACGTCGGTGGGGACGACCAGCGCTTTCCCACCCCGCTCCCGACACTGGGCGGCAGCGGCCTCCAGCCGCTCGGCGTTGCGCGCCGCCAACGACAGGCACGCTCCCTGATCGGCCAGTTGAAAGGCCAGCTCTCTACCGATCCCACTGGAGGCCCCGGTGATGACCACGACGTTTTCGCGGAAGCTTGCCTTATCCATTGGGTTGCTCCTCGAGCTTGATAGGGGCCTGCCCCTCATCGGGGCCTGCAGGCATAGTCCGTGTGATGGGGTGGGGTACTAGCCAGCCCTTAGCCTGCCAACCAGCAGACCCAAGCCCAGTAGAACCACGCCGACGAATAGAAGCCAGTTCGTTTCGCTAAGCATACCGCTTATGAGGCATATAACCCCTACCAATCGAGTGATGGGATGTTGGAAAATGAGCTGTATCCACTCCATCCACGTCGGTGACCGGACTTCATAGCCCAGGCTTTGCAGCTTGTCCTGGAGTTCACCTGCGGATGGCTCAGTCAGGGTACTGCCATCCGGAAAGACAAGCGTCGGTACGCTTTCGTAGCCTTGGTTGATTTCACGCACCCGTTCTCGCGCTTCTAGGGTCTTATGGATGTCAAAATATTCAAAATCGGCATCAGCGCGCTCGAGGGTATTTCGTACCGGGGGTACCGC
>WOR8_10006718_pt1 | contig 11012 bp, 8 predicted proteins | sample DeeMarSeWOR38_10_FD_19890 | JGI IMG/M metagenome (IMG submission 19890)
GGTGGATATCGAAGCAGTCAATACCTGGTCAACATGCCCGGGATACATCTGCTTCATGGAGATGATGGCCAGGAATCGCCCCGAGCCCTCCGGAGGGCAGTAGACCCCTTTAAGGCCGGGTATTTTCATGGCCAGCAGCTGCTGCCACAGGGTGGCGCCGTAGGAAAGGGCCATGGTCATATGGGTGTCGGTAACGGCCCGGCCGACGGTTGTTCCCCACAAAATGGGATTGTTGCGGTGGGTGACGCATTTGACATCAATATAATTGCGCGGGTCGGTGCCGACACCGGAATAATAACCGGTGTACTCGCCGAAGGGACCTTCTTCCATGAATTTATCGGCATCCACTTCACCCTCGATCACGATTTCAGCATGGGCCGGGATGGGCAGATCGACGGTTTCACCCTTCACCACTTCGACCGCTTCGCCCCGCAGCGCGCCGTAGACATCATACTCCGAAACAAATGCAGACACACGCGCGGCTCCCAGCACAAACAACAAGGGATCACATCCGATGACCGACGCAACCGGCATGGGCTTGCCCATGGCCTGGTATTTTTTGAGCATGATGTCGGCGTGTTTGCCTTTGATAAACTGGGTGCCGATCTTATCTTTTGCCAGCAGCTGGCTGCGGTAGGTTCCCAGGTTCACCCAACCGCTCTCGGGATCCTTGCTGATAATAAAATGGGCTGTGCCGATGTAGCGCCCGCCGTCCAGCGGATACCACTGGGGAACCGGAAATTTAAAAAGATCGATTTGATCACCGGTTAAAATATTTTCCTTACAGGGTGCACCAGATGAGCTCACTTCTTTGGGGGGTACCAGATTTTCACCCAGTTTGGCCCACTCTTCATAAAGATCAACCAGTGTGGAGTCCAGCGGCAGACCCATAATCAAAGCCAGCCGCTCGACTGTCGTACAGACACTGGTGATGACCGGCGTATCATAATCTTTGACGTTTTCAAAAAGAAGCGCCGGACCGCTTTGTTCTTCATTCAGCTTGGCGATATGCGACAGCTCCAAGTTCCAGTCGACCTCGGCGCTGATCCGTTTGCACAGACCGGTTTCTTCGCCTTCGGCAATAAATCCTCTCATGTCTCTCATAAATCGGTTCCTCCTTTTCAAAAATTTAATAAGGTAGTTTTAAGATAACCAAAATAGTGTTAGCGAATGATTAATCCCTATATATTTTAATCTCTAATGTCCTTTTTTAAGCCATTTACAGCTGAGATATTTATGCAGTTTGATATCCTCCTCATCCCAATCACTGAAGACTCTATATAGAGGGTAGGGGATTTGGGTAAATACTTCCTACGGAATTTTGATGCGTTTCATAGCCTGATCCATCAATAGCTGGCGACCGGTCTTAGCGCCGATGACCGACTCCGTCTTGCGCTGGCTCCAGACCGTTTCCGGACGCGCCTGAACAATAAACAAGCTATCCGGAAAGGGTAAATCTTTATCAATGGCCCATTCAATATCCATAGGTCGTCCGTAATGGTTTTCAATATTTTTGGCGGCTTTCACCAGCGCTTTTATCTCCTCGTCCGCCAGACAGCAGGTGCACTGCTTGTCCTCAGTAACATCCGCATCGATGACTTTTTCCTGTTCCAGATCATACACACATTCGATGTGTTTGGCGGAGATGGTTCTCTCATTGATTTCCAGCATGACCTTATCAACGACGAATTTATCCGGGTTGACCGAGCCGGAAACCACAGTTTCCCCCAGCCCCCAGCTGCCCTCGATAACCACTTTGGATACGTCACCATCCGTCGGATTGAGTGTAAACATGACACCGGCGGCTTTGGCGTTGACCATTTTCTGAACGCCCACACTGATGAGCACTTTTTTGTGGGGAAAGCGGTTTTTGATCCGGTAAGCAATAGCACGTGGCGTATACAAACTGGCCCAGCAGAATTGCACATGGGCAATCACCTGGTCTGCGCCCTGTATCCACAAATACGTATCTTGCTGGCCGGCAAAGCTGGCATTGGGCAAATCTTCAGCAGTGGCACTTGAACGAACGGCCACCGGAATGACGTCAACGGCGCACTTGTCGCACAGTTGAGCATAACCGTCGGTGATGGCCTTGGCGACGGGCTCGGGTATGGCCGTGCGTCTGATGAGCTCCTGTGCACCGGCACTGGCCTGGTTGAGCGCCTCAACATCTTCGGGATCTAGATTGGCGACAATCTCGATAATTTTGTCTTTTATGCCTGCATCGGTAATGAACAATAGATAGCTATCGGTGGTCACGGCAAATCCGGGCGGGACCCGGATATCGGCTTTGATCATTTCTCCCAGGCTTGCATTTTTGCCGCCGACGATAGGGAGTGATCTTTTATCCAGTCTTTCAAACTCCAGGATATACTCCATTTTGGTTTCCTTCGGCGTCCATCCTTCTGAAACCCCCTCCCCGCGGGGAGGGGGCTCCATCAGGATGTTCGTTGGTAGAAAGCGAAAGCTTTTAATCCGTTACAAAGGTAAAAGCCGTCCAGTTCGCTTTCGCTGATAGTTTATCCTGCGCGTTGGACGATTTGGACCACGCCACTGTCACCGTCCACTTTGAGAATGTCGCCGGTTTTGATCACCTGGGTCGATACCCCCGTGCCGGTCACCGATGGAACCCCATATTCGCGGCAGACGATGGCGGCATGGCTGGTGAGCCCGCCGATGTCGGTTACGGCAGCTTTGATTTTGGTAAAGACCGGTGCCCAGGACGGGTTGGTGGACGGACAGACCAGGATCTCGCCGGGCTGCAGATCCACAATGTCTTTGAGCCGCTTGAGCACGCGGGCCGGGCCCTCGACGACACCGGCCGATGAGGCGAAACCTTTGATCTCGGAGACATCTTCACCGGCGGTTGCATCGACGCCTTTGAGCCATTCCTTAACCTTTTCGGTGGTGATACCCCACAGCATGATGGTAAAGGGCTCGGCCACTTCTTCAGGTGGAACCCCCAGCGCCGGGGTCGCGTTCCACTGGCCGGCGGCTTCAAGGATTTTTTTGCGTTTTTCAGCTTTGGATTTGTAGTAACTGCCGCGCATGGGGATATCCACACCCAGCGCCCAGCCGGTTGATAACTCGGTCAGCAACTGCGGAATTTCATAGCGATTAAACATAAAGATGTCATCGACTTCGTTGAGCATGTCGTTGTTGACGAGCAACTTTCCAAAATCCCGTATTTTGTCAAACCAGATCGTGTGGAACCAGTGCTCAACCCAGAACAGGTGGTCTTCGGCGTAGCGGTAGATGGTTCGAATCGTGTTGTAGGCATCATCAAAGGCCTTGCGGTCTTCATCGGTTTTGATGAGATTGCGATATTCGGCCACGATTTCATCTCTTTGCTTTTCGATATCATCCAGCGAGCGCTCGATGGTCTCGCCGTTTTCCAGCTGTTCGACATAGCCCTTGATGTAGCTGTAGGGAATGTTCGGATCGGTCATCCAACTGCCTTCGTAATGAAACCAGCCGCTGCCGCAGGATACATAAAACCACGGATCTTTGGCTTTCTCATATTCTGCCAGCCAATTTTTACCGGCGTCTGTTTTTTGAAGTTCAGCGATTTTATCTTCAAAGGACTTATCACTTTTGAGAATGGCTGAAACGTCTTTGGCAGAATTGGCCAGTTTGGAGAGACGAACAAGTTCTTCTTCGGGCTTAAACATTGATACATAAGCGCCGGCCACCATCTTGCCGATAGCGCTTTCGCTGATGCCGGGGAAAAGCTTGCGGGATACATCGGCAAACATGAGATACGCCAGATAGGTTAAGTTGAGCATTTCAAAATGATACTGCCAGCCTTTGAACATCTGGTTGACGAGCTTATCAAACGCTTCGATTAAATAATAACTGTCATACACCCCGGTGGGTGCCGGCAGAACCTGATCATCGGGAACAAATTTTGGCAACTCGGCAGGGATTTGAACGGCGGCCATTTCATTCCCCAGCGCTTTGAATTTGGTCAGCCATTTGTCCCAGAGTTCATCATAATGTTCAAATACATAAAACACGCGTTTTTCAAAATGCCCGGCTTTTTCACCGATGATCTCCTCCGGTGGCGGTGCGATAGCGCAGATGTACATGTAACAGCCCATCATACGTTGGGCGATGCCCTGCGCCGGTGGGATGCAAAAAACTCGGGTGGTGTACTGTGAGAGGGCAATTTGCCAGGCCTCCTGGAAAATTAAATCCAGCGGCGGCATCGGCTCCGGGGCGTGAATTTTGTCCTGATACCAGAATTGCGCTTTTTCCCAATCTGCTCTGTCTTCGGAAAACAGGTAGTGTGAAGGATACATTTCTTCCCAGCCCTCGAGTTCAGATGGGACTTCATACTCGTGAGGGTCCGGGAATCTTCCAGCTTGTTCGGCCATTTTCTTCCTCCTTTCATGGTGGGGTTAAACGCTATTGGTGAGATTACACAATTTTTTGCAATAATACCATAGGCTTTAGGTCGGAGGAACTGGAACTCAAATGAAATCAGAACCAGTTGAGGCGTGAGCACAGAAGCCTGAAATTAAATAAGATTCATTTTTTATGAACTAATAAAAAAAAACTGTCAAACCAATTTAATTTATGTTATGCATAAGTTCTATTTATGATTGATATTTGTCCATAAATAAAAATTAGTCATGCTAAATTTTAACCAATTCCGAGTCTTTTATTACGCAGCCAAAAACTTGAATTTTACAGCTGCAGCCAGCGAGCTGTTTATTACCCAGCCGGCGGTTACCGCCCAGATCAAGTCTTTTGAAGAATTTTGCAACCTAAAACTATTTAAAAAGAAAGGCCGCAAGATTTTTCTGACCGATGAAGGCCGGTCGCTCTATCAATATGCGATCAAAATTTTTAAATTTGAAAAAGAAATTGAAGCCGTCATCGATGATATGCGTGAACTCAAAAGAGGCGTACTCAGTCTGGGAACCACCAAGGCCTATGCACGCTATTTTATGCCCCTGATGATCACCTCCTTTCACCAGAACTATCCCCATATTCAAATTCAATTAAACGAGGGCAGCTCACTGGACATGATTCACAGTTTGCTGAATTTCAAAATTGAAGTAGCGATTATTGCCAAAGCCGAAGACAACCCTGATGTTCATTTTTTCCCTTTTAGCCGGGAGGAAATGGCGGTGATCGTTTCGCGGAAGCATCCCCTGGTGCGAAAGAAGGCGATATCCTTTGCGGATCTGGTGGCAGAGCATTTTATCATGAAAGAAAGAGGCTCCGGAACCCGCAAACTGGTGGAAGAATTGTTTGAAGCCGAAAGATGTACACCCAATATCTTGATGGAAACCAGCAATACCGAATTTATCAAACAGCTGGTGCAGCGTGGTGAAGGCGTTTCGTTTGTTGTCAAAGAAGCCGTGGCCCAAGAGCTGAAAGAAAAAAAATTGGCCAGCGTTCCCCTGAAAGGTCCTAAAGTGTATCTGGATGTTAGCATTGCCTACCTCAAGGAGCAGGTGCTTTCACCTTCCGCTAGGGCGTTTGTCGATACCCTGATTGGCCTGAAATCAGAGGATCTGCACCCCATGGGAATCGGCCTGTTAATGTCTAAAATACTTGCCCAGCGTAAAGAGGAGCAAAGAAAAAATGCCGGAATGCGTAAATCCCTCTGAACAGTAGCCCCGTAATTTAGCAACCGGTGGTTTTTTACCGAAACATGCCAGAATGCTCCTTGGCTTGCCAAATGGATGATCGGTCTTCGCCAGAGGGCTTCCGACTTCGCTCTATGAGCTACGACGGGACAAGTCGACACGACATGGTGGTATCCTTTGAATTCCCCTCCCTTGGTGGGAGGGGTTAGGGGAGGGGGAAGCATGACCATGACTTCACCCCCACCTTGGTCCTCCCCCATCCACGCCGGCGGCGGATCTTCGTCAAGGGGGAGGAAAAATAAGGATGCCCCGTCCGCCGGAGGCGGACCGCGGGGAGCTTCACTATGGCAACTGACCTGGCGGAAAAAGAAGACAGGGGACGTGGAAAGGAAACCAGGCGATGATTCAAGACTGGGCGGTCTTAAAACGCGAGCAGATAGGGGATTTTCATATTTTTTCGCTGCACAAAAAACAGGTGCGTTCGCCGCGCACGGGCGCCATCCGGGATGTGCATGCCATCCAGTTTCCCGACTGGGTCTTGATTATGGCACTGACGCCGCAGCAGGAGGTTGTCATGGTGCGTCAATACAGGCACGGCACCGAGCAGGTCTGTCTGGAGTTACCCGGTGGCCTGGTGGACCCGGATGATACATCACCGGAACTGTCCGCGCAAAGAGAGTTGCTTGAAGAAACCGGGTATAAGGCATCGAGCATCAGGCTGCTTGGAGAATGCTATCCGCAGCCGGCAATCCTGAGCAATCGGTGTTTCTTTTATTTGGCCGAAAATGTGGTCAAGTCACAAACCCAAAACCTGGATGCGGGCGAAGATATTGAAATTATAGCGATGCCGCTTGAGGAGTTCCAAGCCAGAATTGAAAGCAAAGAAATCGATCACGGGATGGTGTTGCTGGCCTTTCTTTTTTTTCAGATGACAAGGGGATTATAATCTATGATCCGCCTGAAAGCCAAAGCTCTATCCAGTTAATATACGCTGAACATATGGCGAACATTTGCGGTGATAGTCTGAGCTCATGCAGTCAAAAAATAAAAAAGTCCATGTATTTATCGTTTCTGATGCAACCGGGCTCACTGCTCAAAGAGTGATTACCGCAGCATTAGTCCAATTTCCAGAAATTACGCCCGCCTACAATCGATTTCCGAATATTCAAACGAAAAAACAGATCGAAACGATTCTTGAAGAAGCTGACAAATTTAATGCCATCATCATTTATTCACTGGTCTCTGAAGAACTGCGCTCATATTTTTATCAAATTAAAAGAAAAAAGAAGATCTATGCTATTGATCTGCTGGGACCGCTGTTAAAAAGAATCGGTAGACTATGGGATATAATGCCGACTTCCAGGCCCGGTTTGCTTTCAGGGCTGGATGAAGCTTCCTTTCGCCTATCAGAATCCATCGACTATACCCTAAGACACGATGACGGCCAGAACATTGAAACCCTGCACGAAGCGGATATTATCATTTTAGGAATTTCGAGGACCTCAAAAACGCCCACAAGTTTTTTTCTGTCCTGCAACAATAATCTCAAAGTGGCCAATATTCCAATTATTCCTTTTGAACCGCTTCCTGAAAATGTGCTTACCGTTAAAAAACGAAAGATTGGATTCACGATTTCACCGGAAAAAGTGGCGATTATCAGAGCAAAAAGGCTTTCTTATACCGCGCCAAGTGATTATACGGATATTGAAGCGATTCGACGTGAATTGCTCTACAGTCATAAAATATTCAGACAAATCAGAGGCATTCAAATTATCGACGTTTCCAATAGCTCGATCGAAGAGATTTCAGATCAAATATTATCTTCACCTTAATTTCTGAATTCCCAATGTCTGACTAACTGCCAAAAATTTTTGAAACTATTCAAAGGAGAAGCGCAATATGTCTGGCAAAAAAAGGTATTTTTCAAGGCGAGATTTTATTAGAGGAGCGGGAGCTGCAGGGATCGGATCGGCACTGCTGCCTTTAAACGCGCTAACACAGGCCCATGGCAGCTCGGCAACCAAAGCGTCTGAGCAAATGACGGTGCCAATGCGGCCGTTTGGCAAAACCGGCGGAAATGTCTCTATGCTTTCGCTGGGGGGTGTTTTAAAGCCCTCTGATCAGCTTGTATTCCGGCAGGCCTTTAAAATGGGCGTCACCTATTGGGATACAGCCGATTCATATGGGTGGGGAAAAAATGAAAAAGCCATCGGTAAATACTTCGCCAAGTTTCCAGACCACCGTAAAAACGTTTTTCTGGTTACAAAAGCCGCAACTTCAGATCCCAAAAAACTAACCGAAAAATTGAACACCTCATTTCAAAGAATGAACACATCTTACATTGATATGTATTTCATTCATTATGTCAGTAATGTAAAAAAAGAATTAACCGAGGCCGTCAAAACTTGGGCTGATAAGGCCAAAGCGCAAGGAAAAATTCGTTTATTTGGCCTCAGCACGCATAAAAATATGGCAGACAGTATGCTGGCTGCTGCCAAGCTGGGCTGGATAGATGGCATTATGATGAGCTATAATTATCGGCTCATGGCTCAAGACAAGATGAAAAGAGCGGTGGATGCCTGTGTTGAGGCTGGAATTGGTTTGACCGCCATGAAAACCCAGGCGGCTTTCACAGCAAATTTTTATGCCTCCATCGGATCTGAAACCGATGATGCCATCAAAATGACCGAAAATTTCATGAAAAAAGGCTATACCGCTGAACAGGCCAAGCTGAAAGTGGTCTGGGAAAATCCGAATATTGCCAGCATCTGCTCGGCGATGCCCAATATGACGATTTTGCAGGCCAATGTTGCCGCGGCCCTGAATAAGAAAGAACTGTCCAAGGGTGACTGGCACCGGATGCAACAATATGCCCGGCAAACGGCTTCCGGCTACTGCGCCGGTTGTTCACAGATTTGTGAATCCGCAACCGATCTGGATGTTCCGATCGGTGATATCCTACGCTATTCCATGTACCACCACAGCTATGGAGATCGAAATACGGCTCACAGGCTATTCAACACATTATCGTCAGATATCAAATCAAATATTCTTAAGGCCAACTATTTCAGAGCTGAGAAACGTTGCCCCCAGAATATCCAGATTGCTAAAGTGTTGAAAAAGGCATATGAGGATTTAAGTTAATTGCCATTCATTTAACATCGGGATCCAAAGGTGATCAATTTAAATCAGCTCAGAGCTTTTTATCAGGTCGCCAAATGCCGGAATGTTAGCCTGGCAGCCAGGCAGCTGTTTGTCAGCCAGCCGGCCGTCACAGCCCAGGTCAAGCTGTTTGAAGAAAGCTGCGGGCTCAAGCTTTTTAAAAAAAAGGGTCGTCGCCTTATTCTAACCGATGAAGGCAAGACGCTCTTCAATTTTTCCCGAAAAATCTTCGAATACGAAAAAAAAATTGAAGATGCTGTTGCCCAAATGAAGGCCTTGAAAAAAGGCAATCTGAAATTGGGCTCGGCCAGGACTTACGCCCGCTATTTCATCCCTTTTTTGCTGACCGGCTTTCGTGATGCTTTTCCAGATATTAAAATTCATCTGGATGAAGGCAGCTCCCGGGAAATGATCAACAGCCTGATCGAATTGAAAAACGAAGTGGTGATCATTGCCAAGGCCGATGATCATCCAAACATTGCTTTCATCCCTTTCAGTCGGGAAGAACTGGTGCTTATTTTATCGCCTAACCATCGTCTGGCAAGTCAAGACAATATCAGCTTTGACCATATCGCTGAAGAGCCGATTATCATGAAAGATGCGGGCTCAGGGACGCGCAGACTTGTTGATGACTTGTTCTCGAGTAAGGGCGTGACGCCCAATGTCCTGATGGAAACCGGGGACGCTGAAATTATAAAGTTGCTGGTGCAGCATGGAGAGGGGATTTCGTTTCTGGTGAAAGAGGCGGTAGCGGCCGAGCTTAGAGAAGAAAAATTGATTGCCGTACCCTTGAAAAAAGATGCCATTTTTTTAGACGTCACCATCGCATATTTGAAGAATCAACCGCTTTCACCAACTGCCCAGGCTTTTCTGAATAGCCTGAAAAAGCTGGGAACAAAAAAAATGCGTTTTGAGGGGATGGGTGCCTTGATGATAAAAATGCTATCTGAGGGAAAGTAAGTGCCTGTCTGCCGCCGCTGATGGTAAATTATTCCGCTATTATCAAAAGGCTGGCAATCAGCATTTCAACCCTTAAAATTACGGATATACAAAAATTTATCGTAGTTCCAAGGAGGTATGGGATGGAAAAAAAATTTATTATGACAGCTTTCAGTAAGGATCGACCCGGTATCGTGGCTGATGTTACTGAAGTGATTTATGAAAACGGCTGCAATCTCGAGGACTCAACAATGACCAACATGCTGGATGAATTTGCCATCATCCTCCTGTTCACCGGAAAAGGGGAAGGCTTAGAAGACCAATTATCAGGAGATTGTCGAAGACTTGAAAGGGAAAAGGGCATAACGGCGTTTATCAGGCCGGTGGAGGCTGAAGACAAGGAAAAACGGGTCAGTTTTACCGCAAAGACCATCAACGTGGAGGGCATTGACCAGACTGGAATTGTATTTAAGACCAGCAGATACCTTGCCAACAACGACATCAATATTGAAAGCCTGACTTCGCGGCGGACCATCTCGCCTGAATCCGGGACCGCGCTCTACTCTATGGAAATTAAAGTTCAGCTTCCCGCAAATATCTCTATAGAGCAATTAGAAACGGGGCTTTCCCAGGTGGGTGAAGAATTGAATTTAGAAATAACGCTGCATTAATAGAATAAAACTCCAAAATTGAGCCCGTTCGGCAACACGTATATCTATTACCCATAAATTTGTGGAGGATAAGATGACTGAAAAATTATTTAAGGCCCTGGTAGTAGAAGAAACTGACGACAAAAAATACACGCGTCAGATCCGCAACCAAACCATAGATGACCTCCCCCCGGGGGACGTTGTCGTCGAGGTGCACTATTCGTCTTTGAATTACAAAGATGCCTTATCCGCCAGCGGGAACAAAGGCGTAACACGCAGCTATCCCCATACGCCCGGCATCGACGCTGCCGGTGTGGTGGTGGAAAGCACCGATAGCGCCTTCAAACCCAAAGATGAAGTTATCGTCACCAGTTACGATTTGGGCATGAACACGGCAGGGGGGTTTGGCCAGTATATTCGGATACCCGGCCAATGGGTGGTCCCCCTGCCCAAGGGCCTGACATTAAGAGAGGCCATGTGCTATGGAACGGCCGGGTTTACAGCGGCCCTGTCAGTCTTTCAATTGACCGTTCATGGGGGCATTTTGCCGGAGCATGGTGAGGTGCTGGTATCAGGCGCCACCGGCGGCGTTGGCAGCATTGCCGTGGCCATTTTGTCAAAATTGGATTACACGGTCGTTGCCGTCAATGGTTTGGTAGAT
>WOR8_10009475_pt1 | contig 11010 bp, 8 predicted proteins | sample DeeMarSeWOR38_10_FD_19890 | JGI IMG/M metagenome (IMG submission 19890)
AAATCCAATTTGTGGGTGTAGGTTTTGTCGGTACTGATGCCGCAATCCGCATCATTGGTGATCTGGACATAACTGATCACCCCCGCGTTGGCCGGAGTGGTCTTGAGACCCAGAATTACCATCGCCAAAGCGGCGAGGGTCAATACCGTTCTGGTTCTCGTAGTCATCTTCTTACACATAATATTTCTCCTTATCAAAGAGTTTGAATTATTACGCTTTAGCCATTTACTGATGGCGCCCGACATCGAACTTTACTTTCACGGTGCTTATTCCATGTCTGCTCGGTGCAATTTCTTATGACTTGAGGAAAGCCCCCTTCAAAAGCAGACACTGGCGTTTTATACAAATCCACAGGTAAAAAAGCCTTTGGAAGTTCGGCCTCAATGTAAAATACCCTGAATCTTCCATTATTATTTATACCAGATTGGCCCTCTTTGCGTCAATGAAAATCTTTTGTTTCTAAAATATGGACTTTTTACGCTTATCCTGCAAGTTTGGAAGGTACAACCTCAGATTTATGTGAGATCTCATATCTATCAGGCTGTAATAGTTTCTTTGCAGATTAGTTCTGGATTAAAATAAAAGCAGGGCCTGTGCCGAAGTTGTCGGCACAGGCCCCTGATTCATATACATTCTATTTTTATTCTAACAAACGCTGTAATTACTCCTAAGGTTCAGTGCCTGGTTGATACAACCGGACGTCATCAATGTACATCTTGCCGGAGCCGCCGGGGACAGTCATGTTGCCCTGGGTGCCCAGGCCGATTGCTATCTTGTCGACATTGGTTAGAACGATGCCCTGATCAGCAAGAGCCTGGAGCGGAATGACCCACTCTATCCATGTGTCGATCTGTGCCGCGTTCGCATCATCATGAACTACAATAGCCGGTGCTCCGGCGCTGTTGGATACTGCTATATAAAACGGCTCTGCATCATTGCTGGCTATACCGATGTCCTGGTTTATCCACTGCCCGGTAACATTACCGGTAGTCGTAACATTTGTGAATACTGCCTCGCATGCGGCTGATGCATCGTGGGCGGTCACCGCCAAACCGATATAGACATTCGCGCCCATCGGGAGGTTCTCCGAGCCCTGCATCTCCCACGTCGTTCCGTTGGCCGAACTATACCCTGTGAAGTTTCCGGCAATGTCACGCTCGATCTTCACCCAGTACGGTGCCGCGATTCCGGCTGTCGTCGTATCGAGACTGGTCGCACCTATGCCCGGACGACGCTGAAAGGAAACACCCTGAGCGGGTGTCACTACCATCATCGCGTGTGACGAGTCAGGATCGAGCGTTTCTCGAATCATCACGCCGGCTTTCGCCCAGTTGTTGGTATTGGCAACACTCTCGACCTTTGCGATCATTGAACCGGTGCCGGACAGCATCTTATATGCAAAATGGAATTCATCTGCTTCAACACCGTTAACTGCCCAGATGTCCGCCCCGGAGCCGATCATAGTATAGGTCCCGACCGGCCCCTCGACAAAGCTGCCGACGGACGCTGAGTAGCCTCTGAACCAAAGCGACAATTCCGTGACACCTTCCGCAGTCCAGTCTCGCTGGTCTGCCAACGTATATTCTACTTCTGAATACTTCGAGGAATTCTGCTTGTTATTGTCATATGTAAACGGCATTGCCTGGTTACCACCATGTACAATGGTTTCTTCAGTATAAGAAGCGGTTGCTTCGTCGCCTACGGCTGCACCGGTTCCGTTACCGGCAAAGTAAGGATCCATTCCAGCCACACCATAACCGAGGCCGTCATGCCATGAGTACCATATCTGGTTGTCATTGGCGTCGTAAATCTCGAAATCGTCTATGACAAAGTAGTCTCCCGTCGTAAAGCTCCAGACGTTACCGGTCCATGGACTATCGGGACTGTCGTTTACTTCATCAATCCGCCAATAGTACGTTGTATTCAACGTAAGATTACCGGGATCGTAGCTCTCTTCACTAAGTGCCTTAGGCCCTTTATATTCGGGTGAGGTTGTTGTGGCATTGGCTACGGCGTCCGCATCCATGCCGAAATATACCTCGTGCGAAGCAGCAACGGCCCCGGCAACCCAGGTAAGAACTACCGACGGCTTTACATCCACTGCACTATCTGCCGGACTTGGGCCGCTGACCGCACCTTCGGTAGTGAAGCTCCAGACTTCGCCTTTATATGTCTCGAAGCCATCGGACTCATCGACACGCCAATAATAGGTCTTAGCTAATTGTAATGGGCCGGGGCTGTAATTCGTAGTGCCGTAAGGAATTCCCATGGCGGCATTACTCACCTCGTCGAAATCTTCACCGAAGACTATATAGTGTAATTTTGCACTGTAACCCGCCGTCCATGTGAGTCGAACATCCAGATCTACGAATTCAGCACCGTCTGCCGGCACGGGGAAATACGCAGTCTTGGGAGGAAGCGAGAAACTCCAAACATCGCCTTTCCAGGGACTGTTCGGGTCGGCTTCATTTACTTCATCGATTCGCCAGTAGTAAGTCGTACCCGGAACAAGACCGTCAGGATAAGCATATCCGGTAAAGCCGGCAATATAAAATTCCGTACCTAAGGCCTGATTGCCCCTGAATAAATCAGAGTCTCGGGTGGCGTTGTTCACATCGTCAAAATTTTCGCCCACATACACATCATGCGAAGCCGCAAAATCTCCCGCACGCCAGGAAAGGCTCACCCACGTATCCGCATATAGGGCACCATCTTTTGGGGTGGGCTTAAATGCCAGAGGGAATCCTCCGCTCGATGCTGCAATCCTTTCTACATCCTCAGCCGTCAATATGCTGTCAAAGAGTTGAACGTCGTCAACTACTCCCTGAAACCACCCCATGCCGTGTCCTGAGTTAGATCCAACGTAGTAACGATCCCCATCGGCCCACAACGTACCATCGACGTTAATCGATGTGGCGTCCTCTTCACCGTTAACATACAGATGCATCGTACCATTGCTGGCAGCAGCGATAGCAACGTGATACCACTCGTCCGCTTCCACCAGTGTCGTACCCGCCACATGACGCTCGGAACCGACCCACAGGTAGTGATGAAACGCACCCTGAAGATTAATACGAAGCTGGTGTGACCAGTGGGTCGTCGGACCTGAACCGCTCGTTCGTACAAAGATGCTGGCGGCATCCGTACGCGCCGGTCTGACCCATAAAGCGACTGTATAAGCAGAGGGATCCTCCGAAGTTATATGGACGAACTGGCTTACACCGTCGAAATCAATCCCCTGTCCTGTTTTTCCCCTCACGTATGTGGGCGAGCCTCCGTTGAATGTACCGTGTGCATCTCCGAAAGAGTCATTTAAATCTCCGTCGAACCTCCAATGCCCAACCATTTCAGCCGAAGAGCTGTTCACCATGGTCAGGATCGATACTAAAGAGATTAGAAAGATTAGTTTTTTACGCATAATAATCCTCCCTATCAAAGAGTTTGAAGAGTTATACTTTTGCTATGTACTAAAGCAATTAACGACAAACTTATATATTTGTTGCGTTTCGCCCAGGTCTGCTCGATGCAATTTCTAACGACTTGTGGTAAGCCTCCTTCAAAAGCAGATTATGGACACTTGGTACAAAACAAAGATGTAAAAAAGCCTACGTAAGTTCGGTCTCAATGTAAAAAGTACCCAAAGCCTTCTACTATTACTTATACCTGAATGACCATCCTTCTGTCAAGTAAAATGTTGAGTGACTGTAAATTATTGTAGGTAATGGATTTGACAAGGTGCATTGTCGGAGATAAAGTACACTTCAAAGGAGGATAAATTAACAAAATATTAATTTAGGAATCTCGATATGAATAAATCAATAATTGGATTGTTAAGCATATTTTTGCTGCTGACGATAGCATCCGGGATTGCTGGCGCCGAATGGATTTCGCTTTTCGACGGCAAGACACTGGACGGTTGGAAAGCCGGCGGCGATAGCGGGACTTTCAGTGTTCGGGACGGCACGATTGTGGCTGATGGGCCGCGGAGTCATCTTTTTTATGCCGGCTCCGTCAAAGATCATGATTTTATGAACTTCGAGCTGAAAGTGGACGTCAAGACGATGCCGGATGCTGACTCGGGGATTTATTTCCACACGGAATACCAAGAGACAGGCTTTCCGACAAAAGGTTACGAAGTCCAGATAAACAATAGCCCTCCTTCGTCGGAAGGTAATCGGGAACTGCGAAAGACTGGAAGCCTTTACGGAGTTCGAGATGTATTCGTCTCGTGCGCTAAAGACCAGATATGGTCCGCAGTTCATATCATCGTCGAAGGTCGGAGGATTCGGATCAGTATCGACGGCAGGTTGCTGGTTGATTACATCGAGCCTGATGATCCTGTACGAGCAGGATCCAGTAAAGACAAGAAGTTTTCACATGGCACGTTCGCCCTGCAGGGATTCGGTGAGGATAGCGTTGCATATTTCAGAAATATCCGCGTTCAGCCGCTACCGGTTGACGAGCGAGGCGAGGATTCTCGCTCAACCGAAAAAATTGCATACGAAAAGCGGATTTCGGCGTTTCATGCCAAAGACCTGCCGCTTATTGATTATCATGTGCACCTGAAAGGAGGGCTGACTCTTGAACAGGCGCTGGAACAATCCAGGGCTGCCGGAATAACTTACGGCATCGCGGAAAACTGCGGCCTGGGATTCCCCGTGACCAATGATGAGCAGTTAAAGCAGTCGTTCTGCAGGCCGAGGGTCGCGAGTGGGTCAATATGTTTTCGCCTGAATTAGTCGCTAAATTCGATTACGTATTTTCCGATGCTTTGACCTTCCACGACAAGCAGGGCCGACGTACCCGGCTGTGGATGGCGAATGAAGTATTCATTGACGACGAGCAGGAATTCATGGATATGTACGTCGGCAAGATTGTGACGATTTTAGAGAATGAGCCGATCGACATCTTTGTCAATCCGACGTTCCTGCCGGCCGTAATCGCCGAGCGATACGACGAACTTTGGACACAGCAGCGGATGCGGAAAGTCGCTCAGGCCGCCACCAGCAGCGGTGTGGCGATTGAAATCAACGCCAGATATCGCATTCCCAGCGTCAAATTCATAAAGCTGGCTAAACAGGCCGGAGCTAAGTTTGCCTTCGGAACTAATAACGGCGGCAGAGAACTGGGGCACCTGGAATACTCGCTCGACGTTGCTGAGCAGTGCGGATTGACGAAGGATGATATGTTCGTCCCAAAGCCATACGGCAAAAAACCGATTCAGACGAAAAGGTAACGTTGAACCGGTTCGTGTTTGAATTATTGCCGACTATAGTTTGACCATTATCTATAGCTCGTCGAGCCATTTGTCGGCGGCCACAGCCAGGGCGGGCAGGTCGATATCTTTCCTTGCGTCTTTTGCTGAATTTTTGTCTTTTGAATCAATGGAAGCAGGTTCTGCTGGTTTTTCCGTCTGCTCTTGATTTGAATCTGTATTCTTGTCCTGGCCATTTTTGTTTTTCTCCAGCACATCAATCAGCAGAGTGGCTGCCAGATTGGTGTGGCTGTTAAGCCTGGCGTTTTCCAGATGTCCGGCGGCTTCATCGAGTTTGCCGGTACCGAGAAGCTGGTAACCCAGCAGAAGCCTCATTTTCACATTGGCGGGATCCTTTTCGACCGCTTCGGAAAGTTTTTCGATTTGCTTGTTCAAGACGCTTTCGTCGGTGTACAGGCCGCGAGGATAGAACACGCCCTCCTCCTGAGGTGATGATTTCAGCAGGGCTTCACGCAGAGCATCGGCTGCCTTTTGGTATTGACTGTCAGCAAAAAGCGCCTGTACATAGGCAAACGGCACTACGATGTCCTCGGGCGCCAGTTGCATTGCATTTTGAAACTTCGCCGTCGCAGTCGTGTAATCACTGGCGTCGAAGGCTTTTACTGCTGATTCGAAGTCACGGTCTGCCTGTGTTTCATCCGCTGGTTTGGCCGGGGAGTTCTCTTCGAACTTTTTATGTGCCTTGTTCAATTCTTCACCCTGGGGTGCGGAGTTGTAATAATAGTAATTATAATTGTTGCCTGCTATCACGTAATCAGGGGGATAATCGCCGTACCAGCAGTGGGGGTGCCAGCCATACCAGTAGTAGCGCCGGTATGTGTAGCAGGGCCAGTAACCGCCGAGACTGACGAAGACAAACCTGCGATGGTAGTACGGCCAGAAATAACCAAAGGTGAAAGAAGGCCCCCAGTCGTAGCAAATGGGACGGCAGCAATCCGGCCAGGCAATCCAGTAGAAAATCCGGTGCGAGGGATAATGGTCACGATGATAATGGTAATAACTTCTGCGTGTTGATGGATAATCGTAATGACTTGTCGTTCTACTGCCTCTGCTGCCGTCAGTGATTGTGCCGGGACTGGAGATTGGGGCGTCACTTCTTCGTGAAGGCCGGCTGCTTGGATTTCTTACGCTGGATGAGCTTACACTTGATTGTGAAATGCTCGGTGTAAATATTCGGGAATTGCGAGTGTTGGGGCTCGTTCGGTTTTGCGGTTCAATCCTTCTGGAGCTTCTGCTTGTTCCTCGTGAACTGCTGCTCGACCGAGACGATATAGAAGGTCGGGATGATTGAGAATTTCTATTCGAGCTGCTTCGCGAACTTTGTCTGCTCCCGGAGCTTCTTGAGGATGATCTTGAAGACGATGATCTACTACTTCTTCTTGATGCTAAAACGGGCTCGGCTAAAATCACCGCCCCAAGTATTATTATTAGCACTAATTTCCGTCTCAATCCTGGTTCTTTCATGATTAAGTCCCGGACAAACTATAGTCGATAATAAGTTTCAAATTGCCTCGTATATAGCTATTTTTATTTTATCAAAGCAACTGCAATTTGTCAAGTAAAATCACATTAGCAATACGTTGTAAGCAGGTAATAAGTTCGATTCGAAGTGCAATTAGAATCTTACTGCCATACTTGCTCCGACGGCGTTCGCTGCCGATGTATGTTGATATTCGATCATAATCGAACCATTTTCAGTTATTTCCATTTGGGTACCGAAGTAAACACCGAAACTCGAGTCCTCTTCTACATTCCACGATAATTTTGATGTAAGAAGTCCGCCCGTGCCGAGGTCGACTTGATTGTAAATATCTTCCCAATCACCGCGAACGAAGTGTAAAAACGGGCCGCCGTAAATCAAAACTCTGTCCGTTAATTCATAACTCGGGCCTACCGCTATCTGAATCTGGGTTAAGTCGAACTGAACAGTATCGTCGGCCACAGGCCATTCTTTCGGCCTTATTGCGCCGTCCAAATCTGCCCAGCCGGCTTGAATCAGCCCGCCTAATTTGAATCTGCCTTCATCGTAAAATGTTGCTTTGAAACCACCGCCGATGGCAAAGCCTGTATTGCTGTCGAAATTCTCGCCGGACGGCCAAAAATTATAACCGCTGAACTTGGCGTTGTTTCCGCCTAAACGCAAAAACACTTCGAAGTAGTCGGTAACACCGTAACCCAGATTGACGTAAACCGTATTTATTTTGACATTTTTTAGTTTCAGGTCCGTTTCTCCTCCTGATGCATCGAACCAGCCGTCGAGATATTCGACAAATTCACCATCGTTGAATTCGAGATCTATCTCACTATGTGAAAAATCAACTCCTATCTTGAAATCTTCATGCTTCAGGCCTGATGTTGGCGGTCCCATAGGGCTCAGGGCAAAAGCTGCTGGGCCACTTATGAAGATTATTACGATTGCAAAACTTAAATAACATATCCATCTTGAATTTTCTGTCCATGTCATGATAAATCTCCTAATTTTTGAATCTTTTAATCCTCAACGAGCATTATTTAAGCTACAATTATGGGCATCTATTTGCATAAGGCAATTAATAACGAATTGGTAACAAATTTTAAAATTTATTTTATGAATATGAAAACAGATAAATCTAATACGGCATCGATTGGTTTAGTTTTGTCGGGCTTAGCCATGTCGGTAGGCTGGGGCTTTCGTGGCGATTACGGCCATGAAGCAGGAGCGATGGTACCGGGTGCGCTGTTGGGTCTTGCAATCTGCCTGGCTTCCGGCAGATCCGACTGGTGGCAACGCTCGACTATGATGACATTCTGCGGAGCTGTTGGCTGGGCTTTCGGTGGGCAGATGAGCTATGGAAAGGTAATCGGCTATACGGCTGCTTCTTCGTTTCCGGATGTTGCTTATGGTTACGGTAGCTTGTTCCTGATAGGAGCGTTATGGGCTGGCATTGGTTCGGCAATACTGGCACTGAGCGTAACTCAATCCCGCTCATATCTGGAGAAGTTCACCGGTCCTCTGGTTGTGTTGTGGCTCGGATGGTTTGCAATGGACCTCAGCGGTTTGACAGAATGGCTTGTGGAGACCTGGTATTTACATGACACCGACTGGTTTGCGGCATTGTCGGCTTTGCTGTTCACAGGGGCGTATGCAGTTGTTGTTCCCCGAAGTCGGCCGGCCTGTTTTTTCATTATGCTGTTGGCCGGCGGCTGGTGGCTCGGATACATAATCTTGACATGCCTGCTGGGACTTCACATGACGCCGCCTCGAAGTGATAACTGGTCGGGTTGTGTCGGCTTGTTTGTTGCTATTGTGTTTTATCTGATTCGCAAGCAAAATCGAGCTGCGCTAAATGTGACGCTATTTGGATTCCTGGCCGGAGGGATAGGGTTTGCCGTGGGGGATTTTTTAAATATGCTCGGTCGCGCCCAGTGGGGACCAATCGGCCGCTACGAAGCACTGCAGGGCCTGGACTACTGGAAATGGATGGAGCAGCTTTTCGGATTGATTATGGGTTTGGGAGTTGGTCTGGCTTTCCTTTGGCGTTTAAGACCAAAGCTTGCCCCACCAGATGAAGATCAGGGCAGCGGAAACCTCAATACGATTGGACTGCTGTTTTTGCTTATTATAATGATGTGGGACAACCTGCATAAAAACGTCATTAACTGGGCGAAGGGCAAACACATCCCGGAGCATCTCTTCGGAATCCCCGCCCAATGGTGGTTTTTAATTGTCGGATTAATGCTCTCGGTAGTCATATTAATTGCAATCATCCGGCATCGCCGTCAGGATTTACCATTGGCGCCGTGCAGCGATTTCGGAAGAGGGCAGTTATTGTTCCTTGTTATTCTCTGGATTGCAATAGCCGGCGCTTTCACACAGGCCCTACCGGGAATGGCAAGAAAAGGAACGTTCTTCGTACACGTGACATTCTGGATAACCGGCGGGATTTGTTCTTTGATTGTACTGGTGTTATCCGGCAAACCAAGGCTCCTGCCCGAAGCGCAATTCACCGCTTCCGCTCAATTCTGGAAGCTCGGTTTGCGACATTGGATAAGCTGGCTGCTTGTTCCTGCTCTTATCATATTATTGGCGTATCTAACCGTATCGTCACACGATGTAACACTGCCGGGCAGCCATCTACGTTTCACGATGAACATGCAAAAATAACAGATGCACCGACTTGTCGGCGGTGCATCCGAAGAACTTATCACATCACAAAGTATCTTGGCAATTGTAAATTGCTATGTAAGGTGTTAGTAGCGTCGTCTGTCGCCACCGCCACTGCCGCCTCGGCCGCCGCGTCCACGACCACCTCCACCGCCGCGTCTGGAATCGCGTCGTCCGCCGCCTCCGCCACGATTGGCCGGCCTGGGTCGAGCCTCGTTTACATTGATCTTTTTGCCCTTTAATTCCCGTTCCTCCAGGCCGCTTATTGCTGCTGTAGCCTCTTCTTTTGAGGGCATTTCCACGAAGCCGAATCCTCTCGATTCACCGCTGTACTTGTCCTTAATCACGTTCGCCGATTCAACCTGTCCGAATTCCTCAAATTCCCGGCGCAAGTCTTCATCCGTTACTTCATTGGACAGATTTCCTACATAAATGTTCATTCTGTTCTCCTTATTAACTTATTTGTTTGCACCAGGGCGCATTTCCCCATAGAGAAAAACCGGTACATATCATTATCACTGGAGTGTTTGCCGCTGCCAGTTCGGTTGGTCAAGTACTTCCAATAAAAGTTATGCAGAATTAAAGAAATGACGCAACGATAAGCATTGATGCCAAAATCAGTAAGCCCTGTTCTGCTATTTCAGCGCTCACTTGTAACAATCATTTCAATATAATTTGCGTATTATAACGTTGCTGTGTTCGGATTGCAACAAGAATTTAAGGTTTTTTGGTGTCCTGACACCTGATGGGCTTGTCGAACGAAGTTTTTAGGTGATTTGTTGGTGTATCCGTGGTATTCTTTGCATGGCTTTAAGCAGGAAAGGAATATTATGAAAAGGATTATTCTTACCATATCAATAACTCTTATTGCAGCCGATTTGATGGCTGCACCGCCGAAAGTCGAGCTTGTCAAAGGCGAAAACAGAATCGACGTGATGATTGCCGGTGAGCTTTTTACAAGTTATCTCTACGGCGAAAATATGACCAAGCCGCTGCTGGTTCCGGTGCGGACACCTTCCGACATCGAGGTCAACCGGCGTCATCCGCTCACCGGGATAGAAGGCGGAAGCACGGATCATGAGCATCATATCGGCATTTTTTTTGCCGTCGATCTGGTCAATGGCGTCAACTTCTGGAACAATAAAAGCCTTTCGCCGCAGATTAGGCATGTAGAAATCACAGAGGTAACCGGCGACGTTGGCGTCGGAAAACTCTCAGCCGTCTCGCACTGGATAGATGAGAAGAAGCAAGTCCTGCTTGAGGAAAAAAGGACCATGCTCTTTATCGCCGAGCATGAGCATGAATACGCAATCGACCTGAGCATCGACCTGACGGCCATGTGCCCACGCGTCTTGTTCGAAGATATCGAGGAAGGTATGCTCGCGATACGAGTCAGCGACTATCTGAGAGAGAGCGATCCTAAAATCTCGCCGCAGCCGGGTAAGCCTCTGCCGAGTGAGTCTATTGCCGGCACCGGCAGATATTTCAGCTCCAACGGCAACGCCACGGCAAAGAATATCTGGGGTAAGCGGGCACGCTGGGTGGCCCTGCAGGGCGTTCGAAAAGGCAAAGTCGTCGGAGTTGCCATTCT
>WOR8_10009831_pt1 | contig 11010 bp, 12 predicted proteins | sample DeeMarSeWOR38_10_FD_19890 | JGI IMG/M metagenome (IMG submission 19890)
ATGCCGAAAGGTGTCAGCAGTGTTTCGGTAACGGATCCCAGGGGGGAATAAGGGACGTCCCTAGAATTATTAGTGTTTGACCTCTAAAATCCGATTTTAAAAATTTGGATCATCTATAAACTGAATTGCGCCCAAAGCGTGTGCGCCACATCTCATTTTTCCTAAAATAACCTAGCATTTTCCAACTTTATAGGCACAAAATAACGGATTTTGTTTGACATCTTCAACATATTTAATTAAATTATGACCATAATTTTAGTCGACCATAATGGAGGTCATAATATGGAGACCTTATCTCTATCCGAAGCGAAAATGAAGCTCAGCGAGCTAATAGAAAAAGTTTATTCGACTGACACAGAGGTTGTCATCACCAAAAATGGGCGGCCGGCGGCAGTTTTAGTGAGCCCGGATGAATTTGAGGGCTGGAGGGAAACCATTGCGATAAAATCCGATGGAGATTTGATGGCCGAGATAAAAAAGGGCCTTTCAGCGTTGAAGAATAAATCCGAGGTATATACTTTAGAGGAGCTCTTCGAGTAGATTATGGCTGCGACAGTCCGTCCCCGACTAAAGCTCAGGGTGCCTGTGGAAATCGTCACCTTCATCAGGGGCTGTCACCCAAAGTTAAAAAGAAAAATCAGGGCCGGGTTACAGCACATTGTGACTGAACCTGAATCTGGCAAGTCTCTTAAAGATGAGTTGGAAGGATTAAAAAGTTACCGAATAAGCAGATTCAGGATAATTTATCGTATATCCTCAAAAAAAAATATTGACATTGTAGCTATTGGGCCACGCAAAATTATTTACGAAGAAACTTACCGGATCATCAAGAAAGAATCTAATCCGTAAGTATGATCGACTGGGTCCAGATTGTGCCTGTCAAGGTCAAATATTTCCAAACAGTTTCAGACGAAACCCACAATACGCTGAAAAATTCAAGTAGAATCAACTGGTTGTAACTAAACCATTTTCGGATTTTCAAAAATCCGGTCTGAAAATCTCCGGGTTGCGCCACAGGCGCATTCGATGCTGTCCCACGACAACATCTAAAAAGCTCCAGAGGCAACTCTCCGGAGCTTTTTATTTTTGGGCGAATGGTTTCTTAAACGGTCAATTTTGACCTCAAAAATGAGCATTTATGGCTAACGGCTTAATTTTACCCTTATTGTCGAGATATCGATATGTTGCCGCGACCCCTGACCCCTGTTCGCTCGCCGGATGAGATGACCGCTCATCACTGTTCAGGTTTGGATGGCCCTGCTTCAGGCTGGGCATCCTCGTTGAGCCATGCCAGGAAAAGCTTGTAGCCGAGCGCTAAAATAATCGCGCCGACAAATAGCCCGATGATGCCCGATCTCATGAAGCCGCCGATGGCGCCAATAAAGATGACTAACATGGGAACATCGACGCCACGACCCATCAAGAGGGGTTTGAGAAAGGTGTCGCTTATCCCGACGAGGACACTCCAGATCGCGAACACAACCGCGATGGCCATACTGCTGGTGGAAAACACGTAGACGATAATCGGGCCCATAACCAAAATAGTTGGAAGCTGAACCACAGCAAGAATCAGCACCAAAAGGGCCCACAGCCCCGCCCCGGGCACGCCGACTGCGAGAAAACCAAGGCTTGCCAGAAACGCCTGAATGAGGGCGACGCCCAGAATACCCAGGGTAACACTTCGCACCGTCGCCATCGCAAGTTCAACGACCTTTGTCCCCTGTTCACCTGTAAGCCGCGCCGCAATTGCCCGCGCGGCCCGACCGCCACCGGCGGCATTGGCAAGCAGAACACCGGCGATAATGATCGAAACGACGAACTTCAGAATCCCGACCCCGGCGCCGGCAGCACCAGATAACAGCGGGATTCCAAATTTTTTGAGATACGGGGTCATCTTGCTCAGTGCAGCTACAAGATTGTTCGAGGCAAGGCTCCAAAACTCGTGTAAAGGTTCGCCAATGACCGGCCAAGATCTGACGTTCTCCGACGGCAGCGGCACACTTAGCGTCCCTTCCCTGAGATGTGCCGAATACTCCCGTGCACTATTGATGAGGGATTCGGAAAGCAGATAGGTCGGAACGAGCAGGAGGATCAGTGCCAGGAGGGTCATCAGGGTTGCCGCCAGGCGGCCACGCCCACCCAGGGCGGACTTCAGCCGGACGTAGGCGGGGTGGATTGCAACAGCGATAATAATGCCCCAGACGATCATCTGAAGGAACGGCTGTAGAACGACCAGGCCTATATGGATAGTTGCCTCGAGCGCTTTTGCCATAAACAACTTGTCGTTCGACGGTTGATAGGATGTGCTCATGCTGTGTCCCCCCGGTTTAACATTTGTGTTCTCAAGTGGGTTTCAGGCAGTGTTAATGGTGTTAACGTACTGAAGGATGGTGAAATTTGAATACCGTAAATATGACCTTGTGTCAATTTGAAGGACCTACAGCATCTTGCAGCGCAAGACGAATGTGCATATTGCAGATCAGACAGGGTTAATTCATACCTTTTAGAATTTTTTAAAATTTGGACTGAAAATGCCCGTGTTGCGCCTCAGCCGCATTCGATTCTGTCCCTCGGCACCATCTAAAAAGCTCCAGGGTTATTCCTCTGGAGCTTTTTGTTTGGTTAGAATTTTTTTTTAAGCGTTCAATTTTACCCTCAAAAGTGAGTATTTAAGGCCAAAATAAGGGCTGGATTTTTGTCTTATCCATCAAATATCAATCGCTTGCTGAGGTCCGACCCCAAAGTGCCAAAGCGGACCTTATTTCTCCTCATCATCCAGCTTCGCCAGGGCTCTTAGCAACCCCAGGGGGGATGTGCTTAACGAAAGCCGTTGAATTTCTCCCATCCGCTTCTGGTCGTGCTCGAATTTCTTTTTGAGTCTGGCCTCATAGGCCTCTTGAAGAACTTCAACAAGCTTTTCAAATTCATAAGGCTTTTCAAGGTACTTAAATGCACCTAGCTTGGTGCATTCGACAGCAGAGTCGATCGTCGCGTGGCCTGTCAGCATGATAATTTCAAGATATTTGTGGCTTTCTTTTAATGTTTTAAGTACCTGGGCGCCATCCATTCCGGGCATTTGAAAGTCGACGATGGCCACATCGAAAAGGCCTTTTTCAGCCGAAGCGATCGCTTCCTGGCCGGTCGATGCGGTTGTGACATAGAAGTTTTTTAGCTCAAGCCTTTGGGCGATCGACTTCAGGAATTTAGGCTCGTCATCAACCAAAAGGAGTTTGATTTTATTTTCAGCGCTCATGATATCCTCCTTGTTCTTTGAAATCTTGAGTTAATAGACTCAGGGGGAAATTCCTGCGTTTTTGATTCGCGGTCCCGTGCCAAGGACGCATCCCCTGTAAATCAAGGTCAATGCGGTTGCACAACCTTAAAATTTTCAGGCACGATCAGTTCGAAGCTGTCTAAATTAGCGGCCTCCCGGATATCAACACCGATTGAGGCCGCTAGTGCTTTTGTTTTGTCGGAAACAAATGACCGGCTATTGTTCGGGCCAAGACCCGAAAAAGTGATGTGGACACTGCCGTTCGGTTGCGCCTGTGACCCAATCACAATCTGGCCATCCGGTCCGGCTGACTCAAATGCGAAAACGAGCGCCTGATAGAGGAGATTTTGGAGCCGGAACGGACATGTCAAAACCACTGACGCATCCTCAGGGCTCCGATCGAACCGGATCTTGCTGGCAAAGCTTAAAAACTTGGAAAGCGCAACCACCAGATCGATGACGTCTAAGGGATTTACCTTTTTGACAGGCGCATCTGCGCTATGAGAAAATGCATTCATCTGTTTGATGATTGCGAAGCCCCGCTGGATTTCTTCGATAATATCCTCACTGCAGGTTTTTAGCATTTCCAGCTCTATCTTTTGCCCCTTGACCGCCATTTCCGTCAGATCCTGCAAAAGACCCGCGGCTTCTGAAACAATGGCCATGCTGTTTTTGAGTTCATGTGAAATGCTGGCATTTACTTTGCCGAAGAAAGCCAGGTCATCATTGTCTCTAAAATCAGTTGTATTGTTCATTGCCCCCTCCCCACCGCATCATTAAGGTATTCTGATAATTTTGCGTAACGCCGCATGGTTCCTTCACCATTTCGACCGGCGAGCACAGGGAACCGGCAGTCGATCCCGCCTATCCGGTGACTTCTTGCAGAATCGATATCAGGTCTTCAATTCGAATTGGCTTGGCCAGATAGCGTGCCGCCAGCGCCGATCCTGCCTCGAAGTCGGTTTTGGAACCATGGCCGGTCAGAAAAATGAATTTCATTTCCGGAGCCAATGCTTTCAATCGCCGTTCCAGTTCGAGACCCCCAATACCCGGCATTTTGACGTCGAGAATGGCCACATCGTAGCTGCTCATACCGGTCTTTAGGATGGCATCTTCGCCGGAGTGCACATAGTCGGTGTCGATACCCCGCAATTCGAGCCTTTTGGCCAGCATCTTTGCGAACTTTTGTTCATCATCTACCAGTAACACCTTCATTTTCAATTGACTCCTCTTGAATCCGAGTAGGTAGCGTAATCGTAAATGTGGTACCTTCATTAAGCCTACTTTTTACCGTGATGTCTCCATGAAGCTTTTTGACCAGACCATATGTAATGGCAAGTCCCAGGCCGGTTCCACGGTTGCCTTCTTTTGTGGTAAAAAAGGGTTCGAAAATCTTCGGCAGATTTTCCTCCGGCATGCCGCAGCCGTTGTCGCTGATAGTGATATCTATTTTATCATTTCCCTTGGGCGATGCCTCGATGTCCAGCAGGCATCCGTCATCCAAAGCCTGAAAGGCGTTGTTGACCAGATTCACCAGAACCTGCTGCAGCTTGGCTCGATCAGTTTTTATGGGTGGCATATCTTCGGGCACGTTCACGCAGACCTTTATATTCCGGTAAGAAGCTTCTTTATTGTGAAAAACGAGGACATCTGAAATAACCTCTTTCAAATTCACCTCTCGGATCTTTACTTCAAATTTGCGGGCGAATCCGAGAAGCTGGCCGGTAATCATTCCGCAGCGTTCGACGGCGTCCAAAATGTCATCGATATACCCGATCAATTCGTCATCGTGACGGTACTGTTGCTTGATTACAAACAGATCTTTCACATACCCGGCAGTTTCATTGATAAGAGCCAGGGGGTTGTTGATTTCATGGGCCACACCGGCGGCCAGTTGGCCGATCGATGCCAGCTGGTTGCTTTGTTCCATCATGGCCATGGCCTCGGCCTTGGCCTTGTCGGCGTGATAGAGCTTGTTGACCAGAAAGGTGCAGGTTATGATGATGACGGCCAAAATGACCAGTGTGCCAGCGCCGACGAACCAGTTGATATTCGAGCGCAATTGGCGCCAGACTTGCATCATTCCGGCTTTATGCTTGACGACCATGAGAATGAACGGGGTGTCGGCAATTCGGGTCATCAGGTACGCATAGCCGATAATAAGGGCTTGCTTCTTATCGTCTTGAGTCACGATTACCTGGGTTCTCCGGGAAAAATCCGGTACCGGCAAAGACATTTTCTGAAAGATTTCGCCGTGCTGTTTTGCGGGCGTTTGGATGGTGCCGGACCGATTGACAAGAAAGATGTGGGCATGGGCACCGGTTTCATAGGATTGCAAGGCTTTTATTAATCTTTCCGTATCGAGCGTGGCTCGCATGATAAAAAACGAACCATCTTTACGGAACGACTTGGCAGCTATGATGACATGGGGGACATCTCGATATCCGCGAAAAATTTCACTCACATAAAAACTGTGTTGCTGGCATTCAATAAACCAGCGCTGGTTGCTGTAATCCCGGCCCCCAAGGTTGTAAGGCCCGGCATAGGCAAGCTGTTTACCCGAGTGGTCGATAACGCTCAGATCCGTCAGACCGCCGAATCCCAATTTCAGGTTCCGCAGGATCTCCTCGAGATGATCGGGGTCGGTCAACCGATCATAACCGATTTCATTTACGGTGAATCGCAGGGCGTCCAGCCGTTCCTCAAGAAAGAAGGTTATCGCTCGCCTGGCGTTTGAGGCCAGGCGTTCCGTTCGAAGCCTCAGTTCTGAATCCACAGACTTTTCAAGCAACCGGTAATGAATAATCGTGACCACCAGCAGAGGCACCAGAGATGTGGCAATCAGCACAGAGATACCGAGAATCCAGATCTTGCGATAATTCGTAAATGTCATGTAAGGATCCAGAAGTTTGGTATCCTGATGAAAGAATTCGGGCCAGATCGGCCCGAGTGCTTTGCGGATTCGCGCTATCATGGTGACATTCCCTCGATCCGGGCCAAAATTGCCATCAGTTCGTCAATGACCAATGGTTTGTGCGCAAAAGCATGGGCGCCCAGCTGGATGCATTTCTTTCGATCTTTTTCCGTCCCATGCGCCGTCACAATAATAACCGGTGTCTTTGAGTCCATTTTCTTGATGCGCATGAGCACCTCGGTACCGTAAATATCCGGCAGGTGAAGATCAAGCAAAATAAGAAAGAAATCCTTCCGTCCGATCAAATCGAGCGCCTGTTGGCCATTGTAGCACACCTCGCATTGGCAGCCCCTTAACGTCAACCGCTTGGCCAGCATATTGGCAAACCGTTTTTCATCGTCGACAATTAATAGATGGTAAGGTTTCATATTGTTACATATTTTTGTTGACTGTTTAGAAATTGTATTTTATATAAACACTAATATACCATTAAGTTTCAAATGTAAACACTTTTTTGAGCGCTCGGTGAGTTGTTTTTTCGGATTCCTGGTAATTTTCTTGTTGACCTCCCCAGCCGCAACTGCAGCCGCAGGGCAGGCGACAAGCAGCGCCACTGCCGGCAAACCTTGGTGGTTCTGGCCCATCGTTCTATTTTTTTTCTGCCTGGTCCTGGGTGTTCTGGCGGTCATGGCCGGTGTCGGAGGGGGTGTTCTTTATGTTCCTCTGGTCAGTGGCTGGCGTCGGGCTCATGGTCGCATTGGCTGGTGCGCTTGCAGCCGGCCCCGGCCTGCTGCGGCGCAATCTGGCCAATTTAAGGCTGGCCCTGCCGGTGGCGCTGGTCGCATCCACCTGCTCCATTTTAGGCGCCTTGCTGGGGCTATACCTGTCGTCGCTGAACCCCAATATCATCCAGGCCTGCCTGGGGATAACGATTGTTGGGATTGCCTTGCTGTTGCTCTTTTCAAAGAATACGGAAAAGCCGGTGGTTACCAATCAGGATGCCATCGGTCTGGCATTGGGGTTGAGGGGGGCTTATTGGGATGACGGCGCCCGCGAAAGCGTCGAATGGAAAACGCATCGGACGGCACTGGGCCTGTGCCTGTTCATTCTGGTCGGCCTGCTGGCCGGCATGTTCGGGCTTGGCGCAGGATGGGCAAATGTACCGGTGCTCAACCTCCTGATGGGCGTTCCGCTGAAAGTGTCTGTGGCGACCAGCAAATTTCTCCTGTCCATCACCGATACATCGGCGGCCTGGATATATATGAACCGGGGGTGTGTCATTCCACTGATCGGCGTTCCCTCCATAGTGGGCTTGATGCTGGGCTCGTTGATCGGAGTGAAGATACTTGCCATCGCCAAGCCGAAAATAATTCGATATATGGTTATCATCGTGCTTTTATTTGCGGGACTTAAAGCCATGGACAAGGGATTCGGGCTTGGGCTGCTGGGATAAATAAAACAGAACTAAGATGGAGCGATAGCATATGAGCAATCAAAATGATGAAGCCCTGAAACCGACGCGCGAGCAGTTTATCTATGCCAACCTGTTGATTATCGGTGTGTGGGCAGGTATTGCCATCCTTTTCATAACGTATGCAATATATCTGTTCGGCCTGCTGCCTCCCCACGTCAAAATATCCGTTATTCCCAGCGTATGGGCCAAAGGCGTCAACGAATTTCTGGAAATTACCCATTCACCCCATGGTTGGGGATGGGTGTCTCTGCTAACCAAAGGGGACTTTCTCAACTATATCGGTTTTGTGTTGCTGGCGCTGATGACGATCTTGTGTTACCTGGTATTGGTCAGAGGATATATCCGTCAAAAAAACTGGATTTTTGCAACAATCGCAATCCTGGAAATCGTCGTGCTGTCCCTGGCAGCATCCGGAATTTTCGGCGGCGGTGGACATTAAACGTCATTGCGGCTAAATTCAAACTGCACCCAAACGGAAATTGAATCGTTTCCTGACCAGGATTATTGAAACGATGTTTCTCAGATTGCCCCAAACGCGACCAAAGAAAGGTGAAAAATGAAAACAAAAAAAATTAATATCCTTCTGGTCGATGACAACGAAAAATTCCTGAGGTCCATTGCTGAAAGGACGAAGCTGAAGGGGTTTAATGTTTTCACGGCTTCCAATGGTAAGCAGGCCCTCGACATTGCCCAAAGACACCAAATTCATGTGGCGGTGGTCGATCAGAAAATGCCCGATATCGAGGGCCTGGCTGTTATCGCCAAACTTAAAGAGCTTGCCCCGGATATCAATACGATCCTTTTGACGGGCCACGGTGACGAAAAACTCAAAGAAGCCAGCGAAGCCCTCAACGCGACCTATTTCGACAAACAGGAAATGAGCAAATTCTGGTCGTTTCTGTCCAATCTGCCGTTGGGAAATATCAATATCCTTTTGGTGGACGATAATGTGAAATTCCTCCATACCCTGGCTGAGCGGATACGGCTGAAAGGTTACGAACCCTACACGGCAGTAAATGGGCATGAAGCCATCGAAATCACGAAAACCATTAAAATCCACCTGGCAGTCGTCGACCAAAAAATGCCCGACATGGAGGGTCTGGTGGTTATTACCAAGCTAAAGGAAATTGATGCCGATATCAAAACCGTTCTGTTGACCGGCCATGGTGATGAAAAACTGAAGGAAGCCACAGCGGCGCTGAACTCATCCTATTTTGAAAAAGAGGACATGGGTAAATTCTGGCGCTTTGCGAGAAAGGCACTGTCGAGTCTGGAAAGATCGATGGCGGCGGTTGGAATGGCAACCGGCGGTGACCTGGATGATGCCGTGGATATCGAGTCGCACAAAGCCAAGAAGAAATAAAGGATACAAATGAGCCAAAAGCTTCCCAAAATTCTGTTGGTGGATGATGAGCAAAAATTTTTGAATTCCATCGCCAGACGTTTAAAACTTCTGGGTTTTGACCCACTCAAAGCATCCAGCGGTCCGCAGGCCTTGGAGCTGGCGCAAAAAGGCCCCATTGATCTGGCAATTGTGGATTACCAGATGCCCGGCATGGACGGCCTGGTGACCATCACCAAGTTGAGGGAAATTCACCCGGCTCTGAGAACGGTCCTGCTAACCGGCCATGGCAGCGATAAAGTAAAGCAAGCCACAGAAGCCCTCAACGCCGGTTACGTCGAAAAGGACCGCATGCAAGATTTCTGGGAAATCATCAAAAAGAGCAGTCAAAGCGGCAGCATCATTGTCATCAATCCATTTTCATCCGACATGCCTTCAACTGCCGACGGGGCCCTTCAAGTCGAGGGGTTCAAACCTTCTCCCGATGAGCTGATGGCCGATTCAGTGCAGGCCAAAGGTCCCCTGGCCTCTTATGCAGCCGGTAAAAAAGCGTCTCAAAGCACAATGCCCGAACATTTGAGGATAATCGGCGAAACCCAGCCGATGCAGGAATTAAGAAGAAATATCGAGCGTCTGGCCGGTCTGGATTGCCCCGTGATCATACGCGGCGAAACTGGCACCGGCAAGGAATTGACAGCCAGGATGATACACGATCTGAGCCCACGAAGGCAAAACCGATTTACGGCGGTTAACTGCGGCTGTTTCAGCAATGATTTGCTCATCGAAGAGCTCTTCCGACCCGGCAAGGGAATTTTTTCCGGGAGTGTTCAGCAGGAAGGAACCGGCTACGGCTCGGATGCGGGAGGTACCATTTTACTGGATCAGATCGAGCAGTTATCATCCAAAATGCAGCTATCAATGCTAAAGATAATCGATAGCAAAAAAATATCCTTACAGGATGGTATGAATGATTTTCCATTTAATCTACGTATAATGGCATCCAGCCACTTCGACCTCGCTAAACTGGTAAAGGAGGGAAAGTTTAAAGATGAGTTGTATTATCGTTTGAATATCCTTGAATTGTCCATCCCACCGCTAAGAGAGCGAAAGGACGACATTGCCCCCCTATGCAGCTATTTCATCCATAAATTTGCCAAAGAGTTTAACAAAACGGTCGAGCATATCTCAGAAGAAGTTATCTCCACCTTTATGTCGTATGATTTCCCCGGTAACGTGCGTGAGCTTGAACACATCATCGAGCGCGCTGTTATCATTGCCGATGGTAACGCCATAGATTTCAAACATCTTCCGCAACGGTTTCACAGGAATGACCATACAGCGGCAGACGCAAATAAAAAATTCATGACCCTGGCTGAAATCGAAAAGCGACACATTCTCGAGGTCTTAGAAGCAACCGGAGGAAACAAAACCAGAACCACCGAGCTGTTGGGTATCAGCCGGGCCGCTTTGTGGAGAAAACTAAAACAATTCAAGGAAGACAGCCGTCCATCAACTCCAGAAAATAACAACAAGCAAACCAACTAGCACCGCCAACCACTGCCACGCAGCAACACCGCAATTCGCCGATCTCCATACCAGCCAAATTTCGTTGCCAGTCGGATGATGTCTGATCGAAGAGATTCTTCGTTGGTTTTACGACCCGCAGGACAGCGCTGCGTTGATCTTGGATGCCCGTCAGCCGGCCGGCCCGCCTTTGGGATATCCCCAAATTGCACTGCACATGCGCGCTATCTTTCATGCGCCTGGCGTGGCTGATTTTCGTATCCCCAAAATGGCATTGACAATGCGACAGCATTAATGCATAAGTAATCAATAGACTAATTGATTAATTGAGGGCGGAGTTATGAAAAACCCAAACAGACAGTTCAAAGATGCCATTTATGAGCAATTTTCAAGAATCGGCAAGGCGGTTTCGAGCCCCAAACGGTTGGAAATGCTCGACCTGCTGTGTCAGGGTGAGAAAACGGTCGAAACCCTTTCAAAGG
>WOR8_10009702_pt1 | contig 11009 bp, 6 predicted proteins | sample DeeMarSeWOR38_10_FD_19890 | JGI IMG/M metagenome (IMG submission 19890)
CACACGGTACCAGCCATTATCCGAGCCGAGGGCATCGATAAACGGAAACTTCATATAGCTCCAGTTTTTCACGCCTTCCTTGATGTAATCGGTGTAATTCGAGTAATCAACGTGATCAAACACGGTATTTCCATCAGCATCCCGGGCGCGCAAACCTCCATGATAGATATCAAAGGCACCGTCGCTGCCAATCAGGCTGAGCATGTTGCTGTCGATGGTCGCAAATGCCAGGTGATAATCCAGCTGTTCGAAAAAGATACGCTTGATCAGTGCTACGGCATCTACTCCCCAGCTGACGATCTGGTCGATATCTTTTAGCAGGTAGTCAATCTCTTCCCGATTCAGCGATTTGTTGACCCCACCGGGAATGGCGCCGGTCCCATGAATGCGCTTGCCGGCAGTCAGCCGGATCACTTCCTGGCCGTACTTGCGCAAAAGCACGCCCTGTTTCGCAATCTCAGGGTGATCTTCGATCACGCCAACGATGTTGCGATGGCGAACTTCATCATCAAAGCCGAACAGAAGGTCGGGTGAACACAAATGGAAGAAATGCAGTGCATGAGACTGCAGTGTCTGGCCATAATGCATCAGCCGGCGAATTTTCTCGGCGGTTGGTGTCAGTTGTTTTGTCCCGACGAGCATATCGGTTGCCTTGGCGGCTGCCAGGTGATGGCTCACCGGGCAGATACCGCAGAGGCGCTGTACCAGCACGGGCAGTTCCCAGTAGGGCCGGCCCTGGATGAATTTTTCAAATCCACGGAATTCAACAATGTGCAGGCGTGCTTGTTTTATCTGTTTGTTCGCATCCTGCAGTAAAGTGACCTTGCCATGGCCTTCTACACGGGTAAGCGGCTCGATCACGATGCGTTCGAGGCTTTCCGGGTTGTCTGCTGTTTCGAGAGAGCTTGACATTAATAGTGCCTATACGATTTAGTCATAATGAATTTGTTCATAAGGGAAGCTGATCGGCTTGCCCTCGATCAGCTCTGTCAGGAATGTCCAGATGGTATCCCCGGATGGCGGGCAGCCTGGCAGAAAGTAATCAATCTTCACGACCTCATGGATCGGATGTACCTTGTTGAGCAGCATCGGGATTTCCGTGTCAGCCGGTATCATTGGATTATCGACGCCGACGCCATCAATATATGCTTCCTCAAGACATTCTTTCAGTGTGAAGCTGTTACGCATCGCGGGAATGCCACCGTTTACCGCACAGGCACCGAATGCGACAAGTGTTTTGCAATGTTTGCGAAACTCGCGCAACACTTCGACATTCTCGGCGTTGGCAACCCCGCCTTCGATGATGCCGATGTCACAATTGCCAATGATTTTGATGTCAGTGATCGGGGAACGGTCAAATTCCACCAGTTGAACCAGGTCGAGGATACGTTCATCGATATCAAGAAACGACATATGGCATCCAAAGCAGCCACAAAGTGACGCGGTTGCGACTTTTATCTTATCGGCCATGGCTATTGCTCCTGATCCTGGTCATGGGCGGCAACATCGCCGACAACGCTGATCGGCTTGCGGTCATACAGGCGTTCCCCAATTGGCTTTTCGTACCCTTTGTGCTTGGGTAGTATGGCGCCAACCGGGCAGACATGTGCTGCCTTGTCGCTGGCGGAAAAGCTGCTGTCACCAAGTTTGCCCGAAGCTGAGTTAATCACCAGGTGACTGTTGATACCGCGACCGTCGATGGCGAAGACGTTTTTATGATCAAAATCCCGGCTGGCGCGAACACAGAGCTCGCATAATATACAGCGATCGAAGTCTATCGCAATATCCTTATGAGAAGCATCGACACTACGCTGCGGGAAAAAGTGGGTGAAATGCGGCGACAGCATATTGGTGTAATAGGCCACTGCCTGCAGCTGGCAGGCACCGCTTTTTTCACAGCCGGGGCATATGTGGTTGCCCTCGACGAACAGCATCTGCAGCAACGTGCGGCGCTGACTCATGATCTGTTCGGTTGAATTCTCGACTTCGATGCCTTCTGCCGCCGGCTGGGTGCAGGCTGAAACCTGTCTGCCGTTTGCAGCAACGATGCAGACACGACAGCTGCCGTGGGGCGTGAACTCGGGGTTGTGGCACAGGTGAGGGATATATTCTCCCGCTCTCAGTGCCGCGTCCATGATGGTATCGCCATCTTCAAATGGAACGGTTTTGCCATCCAGCTTGAATGTCTTGCTCGTGTTCATGATTCTGTTCCAATATGGGCGCCGGGATCATCGCGTCCGGTGATATCGCGCGCATCCTGTAGTGCCGCATCCAGGTCGAAGGCGGGCTCATAACTGCTATGCTTGAGCCGATTCTGATAGATCTCGGGCAACTTGTTCAGGGTGTCCAGCATAGGGTTGGCTGCGGTGGTGCCCAGCCCGCAGTGACTGGTTGTACGCATCAGGATGCCGATGTTGTTGATTTCATCAAGATCATACTGACCCGCATGGCCGGCATGAACCTTGTCGATCAGATCCTTCATCAATGAGCAGCCGACGCGGCAGGGCGTGCAGAATCCACAGCTTTCGTGCACGAAGAAGTGGGCAAAGTTTCTTACCATGTCGAGCAGATCGCGCTGCCGGTTGAACACCATGAAAGAACCGCCTGTTGAAACATCCTCGAAGGCTATACAGCGGGTAAATTCCCGCGCCGGCAGTGTCACTCCGGCTGCACCTGCTCTTCGGTGCCAACAGCGCGGAACCAGTCGGCGCCATGGATCGCGATTAACGCCGCTGCCATGAAGGTTTCGACGTTGTTGACCACGGTCGGTTTGTTGAGATAACCGTGGGTGACCGGAAAAGGCGGGCGCTTGCGGGGTATGCCGCGTTTGCCCTCTAGTGACTCGATCAGGGAGGACTCTTCGCCGCAGATATAGGCCCCGGCACCCATATGTATTTCGATATCGAAATCAAAGCCCTGTTTGCCAAGTATGGAGGCGCCGAGCAAACCCGCCTCGCGACGCGCTTGCAGCACCTGTTCGAGCGGGGCGCGCAGGTAGCGGTATTCACCGCGCAGGTACAGATAGCCCTTCGTCGCGCCGATGATGCCGGCGCACAGCGTCATGCCTTCGAATACCCTGTCGGCATAGGTATTCAGCAGCACCCTGTCCTTGAAGGTGCCGGGTTCACCCTCGTCAGCATTGCAGACGACATAATGCGGGTCTGAATCGGCCTGTTTACAGAAGCGCCATTTCATCCCGGTTCTGAATCCGGCACCGCCGCGACCGCGGAGACCGGACGCCTCTATCTGTTGCAGCATGGCTTCATCGCCCTGTTCGATCAGTGACCGCAGCGCGTCACCATCGCCCGAGTCATCAGACAACAGAATATCGCGGCGTCGTATGTTGTCTTCAACTTGAAAGAACTCCGAAGGCCATTGCTCAACAGCGGTGTCGGCCTCAATCAATTCGGTAATGGCAGCGATCCTGTTTTCATCCAGCCGGGTTATGGTCCAGCCATTCACCAGCATCGCCGGACCCTGCTCGCACATACCGGTGCATGAGGTCGTGTCGACGGTCACGCGGCCGTCCGCGCGGGGTTGTCCCGCCTCAACACCGAGTTTGTCACACAGTAAGTTCAGCAACTTGCGACTACCGAGCATATGATCGGTGATACTGTCACTGATCAGGATATCGTATGCCCCGCGTGGTGCATGGTGCAGGAACGAATAAAAACCAACGACGCCGTTTACTTGTGATTCGGTCAGCGAAAGTTTTTCGGCGAGAATTGTAATGGCCTGCTGTGGGATACAGGAATATTCGTATTGAATTTCATAGAGGTACTGCAACAAATGGTCGGGTCGACTGGTCGAGGCAGTCAGATCAGCAATAAATTCATCGATACTCATCAATAGGTTCCAGTGTGTTCAAACGACGCATCGTGGGCATCGGCTGTGTTATTGTTATTATTCTCAGGCATGTCAGCATATTTATGTTACGAAATAATGACAAATAACGATATGCAAGAGTCGGGCCTGTTGATGTATTACAGCTCTAATCGGGATTCTAGATATTGACCGGCATCAATTATGAACTGATATAGTGCAATGAATTGGTTATTGCACTAAATTAGCACAACAATATCACCGATGACAATAATTAGCGCTGGCTAATATAGCTGTGTTTTCCCGATTCACACAGCTGTACCCGGAGTTGCACAGAACAGGCGTTAATGGTGTGCGTTCAATAAGAGAGCGACCGGATTACTGTAAACATGGTTTCCGAATCAGACAATCTGCAGAACATACGACGCCTCCGAGTCAGCTGGCTTGTTTCGTTGTTGCTCCTGGTCGTATCGGTCATATTGTATTACATCATGCCCTGGTCGCTGGTTGTTCGACAAGCCATCGTGCTGGTGTGTATCGTATCTTACGCAATTGCGACCTTCCTGGGTGTCTTTGCCCGCTGCCCTCGTTGCGGTCATTTATTTCACAACGTCCTGGGATTCAGCAACCCCTTATCGCGTTCCTGCAGTCAATGTGGTCTCTCCCTGTCACGGGAGTAGTGAATAATGAATTAAATAATAGTGGGTAATCCGGATGGACCGAAGTGTAATCCGGGCATGCCGGTTTTCAGATTCAATTGCGTTGCATCCAGACCGCAAGCAGTATTAAATGGGTCAACCTGAATAGGTTGCAGTGTATCATGGATCAGTCATCATATACTTCGCGATCATTCGGGCAGGGACGATAAAGGTTGCGATATGCGCAAGAAATGGTTACTCCGCTCGTTGTATGCTGTTGTGCTGCTGCCGGTCATTTTGGCAGGCACTGTTGTGTTGCTTCTGAATACGGCTGACCTGAGCCAACATCGCGACTTTATTGCCAAGCATATCAGTGAGATAGTGGGGCGGCAGTTGAGCCTCGATGGTGAACTTGACCTGACCATAGCTTCAACTTCATCACTGGTTGTCAGCGATATTACCCTAGCCAATGCAGAATGGGCCTCTGATCCGGACATGCTCGTTATCCAGCGTTTCGAAGTTGCGATCGAATTATTGCCGTTGTTGCGGGGTGAAATTCACATACCGCGCTTTCATCTTGAAGGTGTCAAGACATTACTGGAGACCAACGCCAGTGGCTCAGGTAACTGGGTGCTGGCGGAAGCAGTCGATGATGCGCCTGCAAGCGATGATTCAGATACATCTTCACAGTTCAGACTTCCATGGATTGGTGACATGTTCATCGGGAACGTTGAATTCACTTACCGCGATGCACAATCCGGTAGTGAAAACACCGCGAAACTTGATCGTGCCGTTATCAAGGCAGAATCGCCGGAGTCACCAACCACAATAGATGTTGTGGGTCAGGTCAACAACAATCCTGTCGAGATCAATGGCAAGTTTGCGTTACCTGCCGTGTTCAAAGTTGACAACCTGGATTTACCGATTGAGTTGCACGCCAGTGTATTGGGTCTGGAAGCTGACGCTAGCGGCAGTATAAGCGGTAGTGCGCAAGCGCCTGCAATCGACTTCAGTTTACAGGCCGAAGCAGCCAGCTTGAAACAGTTGCGAGAGGTCTTCGGAGCTGCAGTACCCGACGTGAAAACTTTCAAGCTGACGATGGATGTCAGAGGCGATCAGGGGCAGCCGGTTTCAGGCAAACTCAACCTTAGCGCGGGCGAGGCCGCGCTGGAAGCTGAGATGAATTTGCAGCGACTGGAGCCAAGGCCGAAACTGACAGGCACGGTGGCCCTCAGTGATATTGATGTACTGCGTCTATGGGCACCGTTATTTGCTGATGAGCCAGCCGGGTCGGCGTTGAAAGAAACCCCCTCACCAGCATCAACAGCAGCTTCACAACTCGATCAGCCGCTTGAGCTTGCCTGGCTGGACATGGTTGATGCCGATGTCGCGCTGTCGATCAAGCGCATCAATCTGCCGCAGACACGGATAAAAACGCTGCAGAGCCGGCTTATTATCGACGACCGTGTGCTGAAAATCGATGGACTGGAACTGGTTACCGATGCCGGTACAGTCACGACGGGTTTGTCACTCGATGCCAGGAGCAAACAGAAGGCTGCCCGGCTTGATCTGAAAACATCAGCGATCGCACTGGGCAAGGTGCAAGCTCTCGCCGAAAACAAGCGTTTCTTGCATAGCCGTGCTGAAACGGAAATGTCCCTCAGCGCACAAGGAGAAACTGCTGCCGGGCTGATTGAAAGTTTGCAAGGGAATGTGCGGCTGGACTATAACGACAAGCAGCGCGAGGAAAAACTCTCGGTCAATCTGACGCTTAAGCCGGAACAGAAAGCTGCAAATAAAACCCGAGTCGTTGTGGCTGCGGATGGTTACGTGGATAAACAGCCTATTAAACTGCGCGGTAATGTCACTCCCCCTGTCGATTTTCTCAACAGCAGCAAGCCCTATGGGATCGATTTTTCAGTACAGGCCTATGGCGTCAGCGGTAAGGGCACCGGCACCGCCAAGGCGCCTTATTCCCTGGACGGTCTCGATCTCGCTGTGGAGGCAAAGGCAGATAACCTCGACAGCCTGCGAGAGGCGTTCGGACCCGATATCCCAAAAATCGGCAAAATCGATTTGAGTGCGCGTCTCAAATCCGGGCAGTCGAAGATTCGAATTTCGGATTTACGGGTTGGGCTTGCCGAGGGTCATATCGACGGCTGGCTGGTGCTGGATACCTCCTCAAACATTCCGGCTCTGGAAGCTGAGCTGAACCTGATTGACCTGAACCTGGAAAAGCTGTTGCCCGCGCAACAGGAACAGGCTCAAGCAAAATCAGAAACCACAGCGAAACCAGAAACAGACAAGATTTTCTCGGATGAACCGCTGCCATTTGAGGTGTTATCTCAGGCCAGTATCAAAGCATCACTGCGGGCCAGTAACCTGGTGGGGCGGCACAAAAGGCGGCTGAAAGAGGCCGAACTCAGGATCACAATGGCCGGGGGCAAACTTTCGGCCTCCCTGGTCAAACTTGCTTCGGTCAAGGGTGAGCTTGTAGGTGACGTCGTGATTGATGCCAGCGGCAAGGGTGCACCCGGTATAACCATCAAGATCAAGGCGCCCCATATCGAACTGGGTGAATTAATGATTACAGATGACGGCACGATGGCGGTTGAAGGCCCATTGGCCGTAGATATATTTCTTGAGGGGCGAGGCCGTAGCGTGGCTCAAATCATGGCGACACTGAACGGCAACGTCAACCTGCTTATGGAGCAGGGCAGAGCTGATGCGAAAGCGCTGGATGTCTTTGTCGGTGGACTCACTGCCATGGTCGGCACGATATTCACAGAAGATTCGTCCAGGACCAAAATCGAATGCGCCATTTGTGACCTGAAGTTCGATCAAGGCATACTTACGCCCCGGCTCGCATTACTGGACACCCAGTATTCGACCGTATTCGCCGAGGGGCAGGTGGATCTGAAACAGGAACAACTCGACCTCAAAGTTTCACCGAATGCCAAGGGTGTGACACTGAGCGTCGCTTTTCCTGTGCGTCTAAAGGGTACGTTGAGCAAGCCGAATGTCGATGTCGAGAAAACCGGTGCGCTGTTGAAAGCTGGTGAGTTCTGGGCAACCGTGGTATACCCCCCGACTGCACTGCTCAAGTTTGCAGATCTGGGTGAAGGCAAGTCGAATCCCTGCGTTTCTATGGTAGTCGAAAAGGCTGGCATTCCCATCCTGGACGATGTTGGCAAAGCTGTGAAAGGAACAGTCAAAGGCGTCGGTGGTGCCGTCAAGGGTGTCGGCTCGGGTTTCGGAAAGTTCATCGATGCGGTCAAGGAAGAGGCTGCTTCTAAAGCCGCAAAAGGTGATGCAATTGAGGAAAGCGATGAAGGTGATGCTGATAAATCCACAAGCGATGATATAGACGACCCGGATTTATTTATGGACTACTGATTATGCGCATGCGGGCTAGCCCGCATTTCTCACCAGACGGCGTCGAATAATGATAAAGCGTTGGCCCTCTGGGATAACACTTGGATTATCAAAAATACACCGTGTTATTCAAGCATGCCTATCACGGTTCAGGCTGGTCTTCGTGTCCGTAAGCTTGCTCTTCACTCAAACCGTAGCTATGGCTACGCTTTTCGTCCTGCGCCTGCTTCCGTGATCCTGGTGAGAAATGCGGGCTAGTTCAGATCCTCGACTGGCGCTGTTTCTGAGGCTGCCTTGAACATCGTCATAGATCTGGGCAGGCATACGCGGGAGCAATACATGCCTAGCTCATCATACAACTGTTCGATGTTATGCTGGTAACGGCGCGAAAAGTGAAAAGGGACCAACCTGGAAACGCCAGCTTCGGTGGCCATCTCGCCACAGGCGCGCGTGGTGAGATGGCCATTCTGCGTCGCATACGCAACATCCGCTTCACTATATGAACACTCGCAAAAAAACGTGTGTGCATGTCGCGCCAGATTGACCAGCTTTTCACGGTTATCGGCTGTGTCTGCAAGATCGGTGGCGTAGACCAGTTTTTTTCCGGGTGTTATCAGCACCAGCTCATCAGCCAGCGAAGCAGTATCTGCTTCGCTTCCGTCGGGCAGTTGAATTACAGGTGATCCGTTTTTGTTGAGTATGTTTTTCTTGAGCTCGTTCAGCCATGGGCCGGGATCCAGTTCACGTGCCTTGAGACGGTCTTTGCGAATGTTCAGCTGCTGCTTTGCCTCGAAGGCATAAGCAATTACCGGAGTGCCATGATGATCGAGGGTGACGACGCGTATGCAAAAACCTGCTTCAGTCACCAGGGTATCGTCAATCACCGGTTTTTCATCAAATAACAGTGCCTGTTCACTGCCGGCCTGCAGGTGAAAACACTTCAGTCGGTCTCCATGCAGCTCCATCACCTCGAATGCCGGCGCATTACTTTCAACGCGGTCCCAGAGGATGCCTTGGAGGAAACCTGAGATATGTCGCGCCAGATCCGGTGGGCCGTAGAGTCGACAGGAGGGATAATCGCCGATACGTGAACGCAAAAGCCAGAGGAAACCACTGATATGATCCATGTGCGCATGACTGATAAAGACATCAGTAATCTGGTGCGCGATACGTGCGGGCAGGCGATCGCCGGCACCTAAATCAAACAACAGGCTGCGCCGCTGATGACGCATACGCACATGCAACAGGGGATCACCAAACACACCATTGACCAGGGCTATATCAACAGCACCGACGCGACCAACGATGCGCGGACCGGTATTGAAATCAACCGACGCCAGCACGTCGCTCGGTGGTAGATATTCCAATCTTTCAGGTGCATAGGGTACTGCGGTTTCGATATGGCCTTCCGCACTGCGTACAGCGTCGCGAATTAACAGCGTATCGGCGCCCGTGACGTTGGCAGATAGCCGTACCGTTAACATATCAGCATCGATATGCTGTACTTCACCCATGGCCAGTGTCCGATTGGACTTTAACAGGGCAATTTGCTTGCCCTGCCAGGCGCTGGTTTCAGCGGGCAATGGTGGTGTGCCGGTCACATTAAGACGGGTCAGGTCGAGCGTTTGTACGGTTGCAGGAGTGAGTAGCTCATCCCATTGTGCAGTACGTTGCCTGGCCCGCGTTTTCTTGCCAGGGCGTTTTGCTTCACTTGCTGCATGCACCACGAAAAATTCCGCCGGTAATGCGCGCATTTCCTCCAGCAATGGCACTGGTCTATGCTGTGCCGTGAGTGCCAGCACCAGATCGGCAGCCGTAGCCTCAACCAGGCCGTGAAGCAGCTCCCGTCCGGCGACACCGCGGACTACGCCGGGCGCATCAACCAGGACCATGTCATGGGGTAACTGCTGCGCTAACATTCTGACTGCCGATACCAGCGGTAGACGGAAGCGCCCCGCATCCAGAGTGCACAGCGCGGCATAGTCGATGACTTGCCAGTCATCATGCTGCCATACTGCGGTTGCAACTGAACCCGGCACACCAAACGCGGGTGAACCTGGATCGGCATTGATGCAGCAGGACTGGCGACCCGATACTGACAGGGTGTGCGCCAGCTGCGCCGCCAGGGTTGATTTGCCGGTACCCATGGCGCCAAAAAGCAGTACCCGCCGCCCGTTTTGCAGCACTGCATCAATGATATCCGCAGCATGAAGTCGCAGCACCGGAGGGGCGCGCCGGGAGCTGCTGGTATTCATACTAATGCCACCGCAAATGCAGGGTTCCATCAGGATTCAAAGACGCGCTTGTGTTCAGCTTTCTTCCCTGCCAGTTGAGCATATCCGCCAGCCACATGGCGTCGCTATCACTCACATGATTCACCCGCAGGTTTTTAATCTGTGTGGGCACCAGTTCCAATCGAACCAGTTCGCCGCTGGCGGCATCCAGCGTCACAAAATACATCAGACTCAGGTCGCCTCTGAATGCTTCATGGCCGCTTATGCCTTCGTAGTCATTGACAAAATCACCACAGCCATAGATGATCGGCCGGTTACGATAGACTTCGATGCCTTTCGGATGATGAGAAGAATGGCCGTGTACGATGTCCACATCGGCCTGGTCGATCAGGCCCCGAGCAAAATGTGTTTGTTCACCGGGTATGTGATAGCCCCAGTTGCTGCCCCAGTGAATGGATGCGATCACGGTATCGTTTCCACGTCTGGCTGCACCTATCTGGTCTGTGATGATATTCAGTGTTTTGTTTGACAAATCTGTCAGCAGATTAATGCCGGCATTGTTTTCTGATGCATACCAGTTGTATGGCACGCCACTGTTGGCAGCGCCGAATGAAAACAAAAGAACACGTCCCTTGCCAGGGATCTCGAATACGGCCGGTGTCAGGGCCTGTTCAATGTTCGCGCCGGCGCCGGCAGTCTTGATACCTGCCTGTTCCAATGTTGACAGGGTTTCCTTGAGGCCGGCATATCCCCAGTCCAGCACATGGTTATTGGCCAGCGTGCAGCCGTCGATGCCGGCGGCGGTCAGACACGGAATATTTCGCGGGTGCATGCGGTAATTGATGCCTTTGCCTTTCCAGTAATCGTCGCTGACCGTAATGCTTGTTTCAAGATTGATGATGCGCAGGTCGGGTGATACGCGTTCAAACTCAGTCAGGGC
>WOR8_10007101_pt1 | contig 11006 bp, 9 predicted proteins | sample DeeMarSeWOR38_10_FD_19890 | JGI IMG/M metagenome (IMG submission 19890)
GAGAGACTCGAACTCTCACGGGTTGCCCCACTGGCACCTAAAGCCAGCGCGTCTACCAATTCCGCCACTTTCGCCTGAATAATGATGACCGGCTGTCTGATTCTGTTTTGTTGCCAAACTGCGCGTAATTATAACGACTTGTCGCTGGCGATGGCATCCCCGGTGCAGGCCGTAAAGCGGTGCCGGGGACACATAAAAAAGCCCGTGCAGGGCACGGGCCTTTCGATATTGGTGGGCCGTGTAGGAATCGAACCTACAACCAATGGATTAAGAGTCCACTGCTCTGCCAATTGAGCTAACGGCCCCGTTTGGGGTGGACGGAGCTACGCCCACCATAAAACCAAAAATCTTCGTACATATATGCCAGGAATGGCGCGCCCGGCAGGATTCGAACCTGCGACCCTCGGCTTAGCATACCAGCTACGTCTTTCGACGCCCCATCACAGGTTTGTGGGTAAAGCGGCGGTTTCCTCGGGATTGCCATCAGCATCACCTGTTAAGGTTTCCCCGATACAGTACGATCCACTTTACGGGTTCCGTTTCCCCGCAAAGGCTCCAGTTGCGCATTCCGCTACAGCCGGTGCGCGCTTAAAGGCCGATGCTCTATCCAGCTGAGCTACGGGCGCATTATCCAGGCAAACCCGGTGTATATGGTCGGGGTAGAGGGATTCGAACCCCCGACATCCTGCTCCCAAAGCAGGCGCGCTACCAGACTGCGCTATACCCCGCTGCTGCAGTGCAAACACGAGGTGAGGCTCACCTGTACCGTTGTTCCTGAGCCCGGCGATGATACGTGTATTGCATGCGGGGGGTCAAATGCCGCGTGGCGATTTTCGGGGCACCCCACGCGGCTGCACGGTGCAGCCGCCCGGCGCTGTTGTACCCGGGGATTGGGGCATGCGAGAATGCCGCGCGAATTGCGCAGAAACCACCTTCCCGGGGCATCCATGACCGCAAAACTGATTGATGGCAAGGCGATTGCCGCCGAGATGCGCCAGTCCATACGCAGCCGGATCGACGACCGCATGGAGAGTGGCCTTCGGCGCCCGGGGCTCGCGGTTATCCTGGTCGGCGAGGATCCGGCATCGGAAATCTACGTGCGCAACAAGCGTCGCGCCTGCGAGGAAGCCGGCGTCCTGTCGCGGGCTTTCGACCTGCCCTGCCAGACATCGGAGCAGGAACTGCTGGAACTCATCGACACGCTGAATGAAGACCGGGAGATCGACGGCATCCTGGTGCAGTTCCCGCTGCCGGCGCAGATCGATCCGGACAAGGTCACGGAACGCATTCGTCCGGACAAGGATGTGGACGGCTTCCACCCCTACAACATCGGACGGCTGGCCCTGCGTCGGCCGCTGCTGCGCTCCTGCACCCCGCGCGGCGTGATCACCCTGCTGGAGTCGACCGATGAACCCTTCTACGGCCGCGAGGCCGTCGTGGTCGGTGCCTCCAACATTGTCGGGCGGCCGATGACGCTGGAACTGCTGCTGGCGGGCTGTACCGTGACCACCTGCCACCGCTTCACGCGGGAACTGGACAAGCACGTGGCCAGTGCCGACATCCTGGTGGTGGCCGTCGGCAAGCCGGGAATCGTCTCCGGGGACTGGGTCAAGCCCGGCGCGACGGTGATCGATGTCGGTATCAACCGGCTCGAGGACGGCAGCCTGACGGGCGATATCGGTTTCGATGCGGCCAGGGAGCGGGCTGCCTGGATCACGCCGGTGCCGGGCGGGGTTGGCCCGATGACGGTGGCAACGCTGCTGGAAAACACGCTGTTCGCCGCCGAACAGCTGCACGCCTGACGGGGGTGGCCCGAACACGGCTGATGCAGTGTTCGGGCTAGCTGCGCCGCCAGGTCGTACCCTGCGGGCCGTCCTCCAGCACCACGCCGGCCGCCTCCAGTTCGTCCCTGATGCGGTCGGCCTCGGCCCAGTTCTTCTCCTGCCGTGCCTGCAGGCGCCGGTCGATCAGGGACTCGATCTCGTCCTCGCCGATCGCATCCGGTGTCCCGCCCTCTTGCAGGTAGCTCTCCGGGTCTGACTGCAGCAGTCCCAGGATGGTGCCGAGTTCACGCAGGCAGGCCGCCAGGGCCCCTGCCCTTGCCGGGTCGCTATCACGCTGGCGGTTAATCTCCCGGGCGAGTTCGAACAGTACGGCGATGGCCTCCGGGGTGTTGAAGTCATCGTCCATGGCTGTATCGAACGCCTCGACCCAGGTGTCGGCCTCACCGCAGCCGCCGGCAGCCGGTTCGATACCGCGCAGTGCGGTATACAGGCGCGTGAGCGCGGCCGTGGCGTGCTCGAGGTTCTCCTGCGAATAGTTCAGCGGGCTGCGGTAATGACTGGCCAGGATGAAATAGCGCACGTCCTCGGCGCGGTAGCGCTGCAGGATCTCGCGCACGGTAAAGAAGTTGCCCAGCGATTTGGACATCTTCTCCTCGTCGACCTTGACGAAACCGTTGTGCATCCAGACATTGACGAAGGGTTCGCCGGTGGCCGCCTCGGACTGGGCAATCTCGTTCTCGTGATGCGGGAACTTAAGGTCCATGCCGCCGCCGTGGATATCGAAGTGGGCACCAAGGCAGCCCGTGGACATGGCCGAGCACTCGATGTGCCAGCCGGGACGTCCCTCCCCCCAGGGCGACGGCCAGCTGGGCTCGTCAGGCTTGGCCGCCTTCCAGAGGACGAAGTCGAGCGGGTCCTGCTTCGACTCGTCGACGGCGACGCGCTCGCCGGCGCGCAGGTCCTCCAGGCGCTTGCCGGACAGGCGGCCGTAGGGCTCGAAGCGGCTGACGTCGTAGTAGACATCGCCGTTGCCACCCTGGTAGGCATAGCCCTTGTCGACCAGCGCCTGGATCATGTCGATGATCGCCTGCATTGAATCCGTGGCGCGCGGCTCCTGGTCCGGCGGCAGGATGCCCAGCGCGGCGGAATCCTCGTGCATGATGCGGGTGAAGCGGTCGGTCAGGTCGGTGATGCTCTCGCCGTTCTCGTTCGCGCGCCTGATGATCTTGTCATCGATATCCGTGATATTGCGCACATAGGTGACCTCGTAGCCACGGCTGCGCAGGTAGCGCACGACCACGTCGAACACCACCATGACCCGTGCGTGGCCCAGGTGGCAGTAGTCGTAGATGGTCATGCCGCAGACGTACATGCGCACCCGGCCCGGTTCCATGGGCACGAAGGTTTCCTTTTTTCCCGTGAGGCTGTTGTGGATCTTGAGGGTATCCATGCTGGCTCTGCTCCAGGTTCGGCGCGGCACATGGTAACGAAAACTCCGGTCCGAGACACCCCTGCCCGCTTGTAAAGCCCGCCGAAGCCGATATCATTGCCAACTCGTCATAAAGCATGGAGATTTTGATGAAAAGTCTGCTTGGACTGTTACTGGCACTGACCGTCGGTTTCGCCCCGGCGGCCGGCCTTGCAACTGAAGCTCAAACCAAAGGAGTCGGCATGGTTACTGTAAAGATGGAAACCAGCATGGGTGACATCACCCTGGAACTGGATGGCGACAAGGCGCCGGAGACGGTGGCGAACTTTGTCGAATACGCGAATGCCGGTTTCTATGACGGCACCATCTTCCACCGGGTGATTGCCGGCTTCATGATCCAGGGCGGCGGTTTTGACGGCGACATGAAGCAGAAGGACACCCGCGCACCGATCAAGAACGAGGCCGACAATGGCCTGAAGAACGACACCGGCACCATCGCCATGGCCCGCACCCCGGATCCGAATTCCGCCACAGCCCAGTTCTTCATCAACGTGAAGGACAACGGCTTCCTGAATCACACCGCGCCGACCGCGCAGGGCTGGGGCTATGCCGTGTTCGGCAAGGTCACGGACGGCATGGACGTGGTGCACGGCATCGAGAAGGTCGACACCACCATGCGTGCGGGTATGCAGGACGTGCCCTCCGAGGCGGTTGTCATCAACAAGGTGAGCGTCCAGTAACACTGCCGTGACAGGACGCGCGCATGCCGTGCACCCTGTTCATTTCCGACCTGCATCTCGACGCCGGGCGCCCGGCCGCCACGCAGCTGTTTGTCAGGCTGCTCGATGGCCGGGCGCGCCAGGCCGATGCCCTCTACGTTCTCGGCGACCTGTTCGAGGCCTGGGTGGGTGACGATGACGACAGCCCGCTCGCCGCGACGGTTTGCGATGCCCTGAAACGCTGCACCTCAGCCGGTGTGCCGGTCTTTGTCATGCACGGCAACCGGGATTTTCTGCTGGGCAAGGGCTTCGCGGAGCGCAGCGGCGTCGAGCTGCTGGATGATCCCGCGGTTGTTGATCTCTACGGCACCGGGGTGCTTCTGACGCACGGCGACCTGCTCTGCACCGGCGATACCGATTACCAGTCATTCCGGCGCGAGGTCAGGGAGGTGCGCTGGCAGCAGTGGTTTCTGGCCCGCCCGCTGGACGAGCGCCGCAGGCTGGCGGCGGGGATGCGCGACGCCAGTCGCGCGGCCAGTCAGGAAAAGGCGCAGGCCATCATGGATGTCGCGCCGGCGGCCGTGCTCGACATGCTGCAGCGCCATGATGTCCGCTGGCTGATACATGGTCATACCCACCGGCCGGCGATCCATGAATTCGAACACAGGGGCCACGCCGCACGGCGCATGGTCCTCGGGGACTGGTACGCGGCCGGCAACCTGCTGGAGTGCACGCCGCAGGGATGCCGGCTGGAATCCCCGCTACTCGTCTAGGGATGGCTGCGCGGCGCCGATGGTAATTTCCCGGTAGTCCGATGGCACCGAGAAGAGGTGGCGCGCAACCTCCTCGCCGGCCGAGAAGTTCACCAGGGCGCGACGAAAGCCGCTGTTGTCCCAGACCTGGACCGGCAGGCCCTGCTCGAGATGGCGTCCCGGGGCGTAGATGTAGCGGGACAGGTAGCACGGCGTGCGAAACTCCATGGGGGTGTTTTCCAGGCTGGCGACCTGCTGCCCGGCCAGCAGATCCTCGTACTCTGCCAGTGCAGCCACCGCGGCGGGCAACAGGCCCGGCACCAGCACGGCCTGGTAGCACAGCTCGCCGTTGGCCAGGTAGCGGAATTGCTGCGGCTGCCGGCCGGCAATGGCGGGGGCCTGCTCGTCCGGCACCGGCTCGCGTGTGAGCTCGAGGCTGTCCGGCGGCGTGACCGCGGGCTGCCGGTTGATGACCAGGACATTGCCGTATTCATGGCTGACGCTGTAGATGGTCGACGTCTGCCTGTCCAGCAGGACGTAGTCACTGGCATCGTAGTTGTCATCGATCCGCAGGAAGTCATCGGTCACCAGGTAGCGCACGGGATAGGTACCGGTGCCGGGCTCCTCCTCGTCGAAGAGCAGGAGCACGGCAGCTGCCGTCTCTCCCGCCGTTTGCGTCTCCTGGACTTCCCCGGCCACGAGCTGTCCGCAGAATAGTCCCGCCAGCAGCGCCAGGACGGCGCCGGTCATCGTCTTTGGTGTCGTTTTCATCAGTTGTTTGCCGCCATCTGTTCCAGGAGTTCGAGTTCGTCATGATCGAAGCCGGCGCGCTGCCGTGCCTCGGTGTTCAGTGGCCGGCGAATGCGCCCCGGTGCATGTTCACGCAGCAGCCGGCGGAAGGTCTCCACCGGGTCCAGCCCGCGCTGCCGGCAGAGGTAGCGGTACCAGCGCGAGCCGATCTCGACATGGCCGATCTCGTCGCGCAGGATGGTCTCCAGCACCGCCACCGTGTCCGTGTCGCCGATCGCCTGCAGGCGCCGGATCATGTCCGGGGTGACGTCCAGGCCGCGCGCCTCGAGCACGCGCGGCACCAGCGCCATCCTCACCAGGCTGTCATGTGCCGTACAGCGTGCCATGTACCAGAGGCCGTCGTGGGCGGGAAAGTCGCCGTAGTCATGACCCAGCTGCTGCAACCTGTCGCGCAGCAGTGCGAAGTGACCGGCCTCCTCGGCGGCCACCCGGCTCCAGTCGTCGTAGAAGGCCTCGGGCATATGGCGAAAGCGGTAGACGGCATCCCATCCCAGGTTGATGGCGTTGAACTCGATGTGGGCCAGCGCATGCAGGAAGGCCGCCCTGCCTGCCTCGCTGGTCAGCTTGCGCTGTTTCACCCTGGAGGGGTGCACGAGTTCGGGTCGGGCGGGTCGGCCGGGCTCGCCAATGAGCTCGGGTTCGCCCCCGCGATGCAGCTCCAGACTGCGTGCCAGCCATGCCTCCCGGGTGGCGCGCGTGAGGCGCAGCTTGTCATCGGGATCGGCTGCGGCAATGCATTGGCTGGCGTGTTCAAACAGATCGTTCATGGCGACGGGGCCCGCGGTGAGGCGACAGTTTACCTCAATACGCACCTAGCGGGTTTTCAGACCGATAACCAGGTCCGTGACGTTGGTGCCGGTCGGTCCGGTGACCAGCAGATCGCCGCTGGCATCGAGGAAACTGCCGGCATCGGCATGCCGCAGGGCCTCGAGTGCGGCCTGGCGGCCACCGCCGCGTGCCACAGTGCCGCCGTCGATAATCGCTCCGGCGGCATCAGTGGGACCGTCGGTGCCGTCGGTGCCGGCCGCCAGCAGCGTGCAGTCCGCATGATCCTGCAGCGCGATAGCCGCAGCCAGCGCCAGGCTCTGGTTGCGCCCGCCCCGTCCCGGCTGTTCCGGCAGGCAGACCGTTGTCTCGCCGCCCCAGAGCCAGATGCCCGGGCCCTGTCGCCGCAGGAATTCGGCGATCTGCCCGCCGGCGGTGGTGGCATCGCCGTGTAGTGCAGCGTCCACGAGGGTGGCCTCGTAACCGCGCTTGCGGGCCTCGCGGGCGGCCGCCTGCAGCGCATCCTGCAGCCTGGCCACGATATGGTGTGCAACCGCGGGCTGAGCGGTGGGTACCCGGCAGTAACTGTCGTCCCCCTGCACCAGCTGGCGAACCCAGTCCGGCAGGCCGGTTGGCAGGCGCCGGGTCCCGTCCGGTGGCATGAGCAGTCCGGAGCCGATGATTGCCGGGTCATCACCGGGCACATCGGAGATCAGCATCACCGTCGCCGGCCGGTCACCGAGGTGTTGCAGCAGCTTGCCGCCCTTGATGGCGGATACCGCGCAGCGGAGACGGTTCATTGCGGCGATATCCAGCCCGCTGCCCAGCAGCCAGTGGTTCAGTCTGACCAGTTCATCGAGGCCTACCCCCTCAAGAGGCACCTCGACCAGGCTCGAGGTGCCACCGGATATGAGGAACAGCAGCTGCTCCCCGGGCGGGGTCGCCGCGATGAAACCCAGCAGCGCCTGGCCGGCCGCCAGGCTGCCGCTGTCCGGCAGGGGATGCCCCGCTTCCAGGCTCGCGAATCGCCGGTCCTCCAGGAGTCGGGGCGGGATATGCCCCTGCTTGGTGATCACCAGTCCGCGCTGCAGCTCGGCGCCCAGGGCAGACGCCGAGCCCAGCGCCATCGCACTCGCGGCCTTTCCCAGGGCAATGACCGAGACCGGTCCGGACAGGGGCTGTGCGGCCAGCTGGTCCGCCACGCAGTACTCGCCCGCCGTTGCGGCCAGTGCCGCGCGGAATACCGCCTCGAGCGTGCGGCGCCCGGGGCCCGGGGCAGACGTCATGCCGGGCGCACCCGCGAGCGTGCCGGCGGCACCGGGGATTCAGCCGGTGAGACCGCGTTCCAGGTCCGCCCTGAGGTCATCGACGCTTTCCAGGCCGACGGCGAGCCGTATCAGTCCGTCGGAGATGCCGGCTGCCTGGCGCTGCTCGGGCGACAGCCGGCCGTGCGTGGTAGTCGCCGGGTGCGTCATGGAGCTCTTGGTGTCACCGAGATTTGCCGTGATGGAAAAGACCCGGGTGGCATCGATCACCCGCCAGGCCGCGTCCTTCCCGCCCTGCACCTCGAACGAGACGATGCCGCCGAAGCCCTGCTGCTGGCGGCTGGCCAGTGCATGCTGGGGATGCGATTCCAGACCGGGATGATAGACCCGCTCGACGGCGGGCTGCTGCTCGAGCCAGGCGGCGAGTTCAAGTGCACTGTCGCAGTGGCGCTGCATGCGCAGCGACAGCGTCTCCAGTCCCTTGAGGAAGACCCAGGCATTGAAGGGGCTCATGCTGGGACCGGCGGTGCGCAGGAAGCCGAAGACGTCCTTGCCGACCAGCTCGGCATCGCCGACCACCGCGCCGCCGATGCAGCGGCCCTGGCCGTCGAGGTACTTGGTCGCCGAGTGGATGACGATATCGGCCCCGAGCTCCAGCGGTCGCTGCAACGCCGGGGTGCAGAAACAGTTGTCGACTACCAGCAGGCAGTCGCGCTCGCGTGCAAGGCCGGACAGTGCAGCGATGTCCGCCAGCTCCGTCAACGGGTTGGAGGGGGTCTCCAGGAAGAGCAGGCAGGTCTCCGGGCGTATCGCACGCTCCCAGGCCTCCAGGTTCGATAGCTCGACGAAATCGGTCTCGATACCGAACTTCGCGAGATAGGTGGAAAACAGGACCGTGGTGGTGCCGAAGACGCTGCGGGAACAGACGACGTGATCACCGGCTTTCAGCAGCGCCGCGCAGGTGGTGAGGATGGCGGCCATGCCGGATGCCGTCGCAACGCAACTCTCACCGCCTTCCAGTGCAGCGAGTCGCTGTTCGAAGGTCCGCACCGTGGGATTGGTGAAGCGGGAGTAGATATTGCCGGGCTGCTCGCCGGCGAAGCGCGCCGCGGCCTCGGCCGCGCTGGCGAAGACATAGCTGGATGTCGGGAAGATCGGCTCGGACTGCTCGCCCTCCCCGGTGCGCTGCTGACCGGCCCTGACGGCCAGGGTGTCGAAACCGGGTTCGTCGCTTTCTGACATCGGGTCACTCCTGTGGATGTGTGCGGCGCAGACGCAGTCACAAATATTTCGTGCTCAGCCATACTCCTTCAGCAGTCATCGCCAGGATGGCGTTATCCAGCCGGCTGGCTTGTGACTGCAGAGGCATGGTGTTTCCAGGCCCGTAGCCCAATTATGCTGGCCTGCAACATGGCATATCAACCGGTTATGGTTCAATCCGGGATGTCCCGTTGTCATAGCGTCTACATATTCGCGCCGTAGATTAAAGAATCGAAAAGGATGGCCGATACACGACCGTTCGAAACCGTTTTCCAGGGCTGGGGGGCTTCCGGGATGCGCACAGTCTACGCTTCGATATTCGGGGTACTCATCATTGCAGTGGCGGCGATACCGCCGGCTATTCTGATCTTCGATCTGGCGGGTTTCTGATCCCCGTTTCCGATCGCGGGGAATGCCGGTTGAATCGTGGGCAGGTGATGCGCCCGCGTCACAGCCACAGGGACGGGCCGCGGCTGCTTCAGGCGGTATTGTGCAGGTCGATGACCTCGTCGTCGCTCTCGCGTCGCTCTTTCTTGATGGCGTCGTTGCGCAAGGCCTGCAGATTGCTCAGGTAATCCTCGCCGACATCGCCGGTAATGTACTCGCCGGTGAACACCGAGGTGTCGAACTGGCCGATGTCGGGGTTGCCCTTGGCAACGGCGCGGACGAGGTCGTCGAGGTCCTGGTAGATGAGCCAGTCCGCGCCGATGGTCCTGCGGATCTCGTCGTCGTCGCGACCGTAGCCTATCAGTTCATCACCGGTCGGCATGTCGATGCCGTAGACGTTCGGAAAGCGAACCGGCGGCGCGGCCGAGGCGAAGTAGACCTTGCGTGCACCGGCGTCGCGTGCCATCTGGATGATCTGTGACGAGGTGGTGCCGCGCACGATGGAGTCGTCGACCAGCAGCACGTTCTTGTTCCTGAATTCCAGCTCGATGGCATTGAGCTTTTGCCGGACGGACTTCTTGCGCTGCTGCTGGCCCGGCATGATGAAGGTGCGGCCGATATAGCGATTCTTGATGAAGCCCTCGCGGTACTTGATGTCCAGGGTATTGGCCAGTTGCAGGGCCGAGGTGCGGCTGGTGTCGGGTATGGGGATCACCACGTCGATGTCATGGTCCGGCCGCACACGCTGGATCTTCCGCGCCAGTTTCTCGCCCATGCGCAGGCGGGCCTTGTAGACGGAGATGTTGTCCATGATCGAGTCGGGCCTGGCCAGGTAGACGTACTCGAAGATGCAGGGCGCATAGACGGGGTTGGCCGAGCACTGGCGCGTATGCACCTCGCCGTCAAGGGTGAAGAAGACCGCCTCGCCGGGCTTGACGTCCGCGACCAGCTCGAAGCCGAGCACGTCCAGGGCAACGCTCTCCGATGCCGCCATGTACTCCACACCTTCCGCGGTCTCGCGTTTGCCGTAGACCAGCGGGCGTATGCCCCAGGGGTCTCGAAAGGCAAGGATGCCGTGGCCGGTGATCATGACGATGGCGGCATAGGCGCCGCGGCAGCGACGGTGTACACTGGTGACGGCGCTGAATACATCATCCACCTTCATGCGCAGCCGGCCCTGCAGCTGCAGCTCGTGGGCGAAGACGTTCAGCAGGACCTCGGAGTCCGATTCGGTGTTGATCTGCCTGAGGTCTTCCTGGAACAGCTCCTGCTTGAGCGTGTCGGCATTGGTGAGGTTGCCGTTGTGTGCCAGGCTGATGCCGTAGGGCGAATTGACATAGAACGGCTGCGCCTCGGCGGAGCTTTCACAGCCGGCCGTCGGGTAGCGGACGTGGCCGATGCCCATCTTGCCATGCAGCCTCAGCATGTGGCGGGTATGGAAGACGTCGCGCACCAGGCCATTGTTCTTGCGCAGGTGCAGGCGCCCGCCTTCACAGGTCATGATGCCCGCGGCATCCTGGCCGCGATGCTGCAGCACAGTCAGGCCGTCATAGATGGCCTGGTTGACGGGGGCGCCGCGGGAAACAATACCGATAATGCCGCACATGAGCGTGTCTGGCTGTCAGTGGATCCGGGATAGGGCTAGACGTAGGAGATGTTTTTCGAGAATTCCGGCGGCAGGAAATCCCGCATCCAGAGGGCGAAATCCTGGAAATAGCCGAGCAGCTGCGACTGCTGCCACCAGCTGTCCTGCGGGACCGGTGTCAGGCCGGCCAGCAGCACCAGGATGGCGACGATCACGGCGCCGCGTGCCACGCCGAAGACAACACCGAGCA
>WOR8_10008505_pt1 | contig 11005 bp, 9 predicted proteins | sample DeeMarSeWOR38_10_FD_19890 | JGI IMG/M metagenome (IMG submission 19890)
AGCGTTCACGCTTTAAAGTTAGTGCTGCCACAGATTACCAGTTCGGCGCTTTCCCGCCGATCTTACCTTCTATCCGTCATGTCGTAATTAACTAATACGCCTCGAGACAGCTGGCACTTCGGCTGGGCGCTAGTTCCACCATAATTCCAAATGTGATGGATTTCGATCATCCCCCTCCAGAACCAGACGATTATTGCGAGGATATTCGTGAAAATTTGGGTATCGAAACCAATGAGCACATACTGCTCCAACCTACCCGTGTTGTGCCACGAAAACGTATCGAGCTGGCAATTGAATTAACTCGCCGGTTGGGGAGCGGCTGTACCCTCCTGATCTCACATTCTTCTGGCGATGAAGGTTCCAGTTACGCAAATTACCTGCAAACTTACGCGGATTTGATAGGTGTAAAAGTACTACAAAGAGCTGATAGAATAAACTATCGACGTGGTCGCACAACAGATGGAGAAAAGATCTATTCCCTTTCCGACATCTACCAGCAAGCTGATCTGGTCACGTACCCATCCACAGTAGAAGGCTTTGGTAATGCTTTTCTGGAAACAATCTATTACCGACGTCCTATTGTTATGAGTACCTACGAGATTTTCAGGACTGATATCGAGCCTAAAGGATTTGATGTCATCGGGTTCACAGATTTCATTACCCAAGGCACAGTTAAACGAGCTAATGAAGTGCTAAACAACCCAGAAATGGCTCAAGAAATTGTAGATCACAATTACGAATTAGGACGTCGCTACTACTCTTTTCGCACTTTGGAACACAGTCTGATCGCTTTGATTAATGAGAGTTTAGGGATATTCTAAAATATATGGCCTTTACGGATAAGGATATTGAGGTTGAGATTCCTGAACGTTTATTTCCGCTTTATCGCAAAGTAAATCGGATTACTTTCGGAATCTTGGAGATACTTCTATTTACAATCAACCGTTTTTCTGTCGAACGTGGAGCAGAAGGTGCTGCCAGCACTGCGTTCTTCACAATTTTCGCTATTTTCCCATTATTGATTGTCATCGTAGCGATTGGAAGCTACTTCATTGACGGTGCCCAGCTCAAGAACCAAATCATCCAGATCATTGAGTTTGCTATACCTGTTTATCGAGACTTCGTTTTTACCAATATCGAGCGGGTTTTCAATCAACGTGAAGCAGTAGGAATCGTTGCATTAATCAGTTTGGCCTGGTCAGCCACCGGTATGTTTACAACTTTTATTCGCAACATCAATCGGGCGTGGCCGAAGGCCAAAATGCGCAACTTTTTTCAAGGACGAGCGATGGGCTTTTTGCTGATCGGCGCTCTCTTCGCGATGCTTGTTATCGCTTCGGTCACAACAACATTTCTCAGCCTTGTGGCTCGCTTCAGCGAACCACTTTTTGGAGCCGATATCCGCTCCATCATTCCAGGCTGGGATACACTTACGAACTCTATACCGATCATCATCGAGATCATTATTTTCATGATACTGTATTACTGGCTCCCTAATATTAAGGTTCGATGGAGAGCAGCTTTTTTGGCTGCTTTGATTGCCACCCTGGCATGGCAAATATCCAATCGGGCTTTCGCCTGGTATCTTGGCAGCGGTTTGGACAACTTCAGTTTGATCTACGGTTCTCTTGGTACCATTGTGGTGTTGATGTTATGGATCTATATCAATTATTTGATCATCTTTTTCTGCGCCCATCTAAGCGCCTCTATCGGTCACCAAATGGATAAGCGAGATCTAGCAAGAAATGCTACCTAAGCATAGTCTCATGCAGGTATCTTCAGCTGTCAATCCATAAGAAATATGAAAAGATCAATCGCCATACTGCATTTTGCTGCACCGCCAATCATCGGAGGTGTTGAGAGCACAATATACCACCACGCCTGTCTCTTAACCGACGCAGGTTATGAAGTATCAATCATAACAGGGCGGGGTGAACCTTTTAACCCCCAAGTAAAGGTACAAATCATCCCCGAGATCGACTCACGTTTCCCTATTGTTCTCGACATTGGCAAAGAATTGGCAAACGGGGAAGTATCCTCTCAATTTATAGAGCTCCGAGACTTGTTAGTGGAAAAACTGCGATCAAATCTGGAAAATATAGAGATCTGCATTGTCCACAACGCCTTAACTTTGCACAAGAACATACCGTTAACGGCTGCATTGCATGTCCTTTCTACCCAAACCGAACCGCAATTAATCGCCTGGTGCCACGATTTTGCATGGCAAGACCCTATCTATACACCAGATCTACATGCTGGTTATCCTTGGGATCTGTTAAAAACACCCTGGTCAGGAGTTGTTTACGTTGTTGTATCTGAACACCGCCGTACTCGTTTAGCAGATTTATTCAACATTCCGTCTCAAGATATCCGGGTTATTCACCCTGGTGTAAGCATAGATCAATTCTACAAACTAGAACCATTAACCCAGCGTCTTGTACATGAATTAAAACTTCTCCAATCGAATCCCTTGGTACTCTTACCAGCCCGAATAACCCGACGGAAAAATATTCAATTTGGTATTCGGATCACAGCAGCATTAAAGAAGTACTTTCCGAAGGTCGGATTAGTGATCACTGGACCGCCTGGACCTCATAACCCCAAGAATATTGCTTATCTTCAATCGCTTTACGAACTCCGCAATGAACTGAAAGTGAATTCTTCAGTTCATTTTCTTTATGAATTTGGAGAGGATGATCAATCTTTATTCATCCCAGATGAGGTGATTGCTGATTTTTACCAGCTGGCAGACGCGCTCATTTTCCCAAGTCGGCGTGAGGGATTTGGTATTCCAATATTAGAGGCTGGACTAGCTCGCATCCCGATATTCGCAGCTGATATCCCTACCGTGAGGGAAAGCGCAGGCGAATTTGCATACCTTTTCGATCCAAATGAAGACCCTGATGTAGTTGCTCAATCAATGTCGGATCTCCTAGAATCCAATCATTCTTACCAGCTTCGACAGCGTGTGTTGAATAAATTCACGTGGGAAGCTATTCTAAAGAAAAATTTGATGCCGCTTATGGAAGAGATTGGGGAAAAATGAAGCAAGATAAATTTACACGAGGTGGAATACGTCCGATTCGCCACCTGCCAGAACCTCGCCGTTTATTACTACCGCTGGCTGATCTGGACGAAGCCAGGATTATGATACCCGTATTCGAGATCATCTCACAAGCCTGCCAGGGTCAGATGTCGATTTTAACCGTCACAACTGTCCCTGAAGGTGTACCTCCAAGTGAAGTCGCAGCTAAAACCAGCCGATTTCGTGAAGCTCTGGAACCTTTAATTTCAGAAATCTACGATACCATTCCACAAATCAAGTCGCTTGTCCGACCTCACGATGAGATATGGGATGGAATTTGGGAGGTTATCGCACAAGATGGTATAGACACTTTGGTGCTGGGATGGTCTTCTCCTACACTCCCTGATACTGCTATCGGAGAGTTACAAGATCCAAGACTAGCATCACCACCCTGTGATATCATCGCAGTAAGGCCCTCTACCCTGATTGCCAGCGAAGGAGGCTGGAAAGCTGTCCAAAGTGTCCTATTGCCAGTCAGTACAAGCCCTTATGCCGGCTTGGCTCTACGCGTGGCTAATGACCTAGCCAGGGCGACCGACGCCCATATTTCCTTACTGCATGCCTCAACGGAGGCTTTGCAACGAGCTGAAGACCAGCTGTTAAGAGATTTTGGATCAGCCCTGCTTAATCTAAAAAAACTAAATCGATCCCTGATAGTAGTTTCCAACGTGGCAGAAGCCATTATCACAGAAGCTTCCAACTACCAGGTCATTGTTATGGGTGCACCAACCAAACAGGTACATCCCGGAGGGTGGAGTGGACCTCTGCTGGATGAGGTTGCTGCCAGCACAGATGCTGCGCTGGTGATTGTTAAGAAAAGTAAAGGTTATCAACGCCAAGAACCTGAAGCCATTCATCCAGAGAAGGCAGTTGCAGTCGATTCCAATCTGGTGCCTAAACTGCCAGCACCTTGTAATGATGATAACGCTGTTGCGGTTGTAGTGGATACCTGGTTCGCTGAAAACACCTTTCATAGTCGCGAATTTTCTGATCTTGAACGTTTAGTGTTCCTGAAAGAATCTCAAAATCTTACCGTTAGCCTTGGTCTACCCGCTCTCAACGAAGCCGAAACAGTCGGTAATGTAATTCAGTCGGTCAAGACTGCCTTGATGGATGAAGTTCCACTGCTCGATGAGATCGTCCTGATCGATTCCGGATCCATAGATTACACCCGTGAAATTGCTGTGGACCTAGGCATACCAGTCTACATTCATCATGAAATCTTACCCGAGTACGGCGCTTATCATGGCAAAGGTGAAGCTTTGTGGAAAAGTCTACACGTGCTTAAGGGAGATATTATCGCCTGGATAGATACCGATATCAAAAATATCCATCCACGTTTTGTCTATGGTGTTCTGGGGCCACTGCTTTACAATACGCATGTGCAATATGTCAAAGGATTCTATCGCCGCCCCTTGAGGGAAGGCGATAAAATATTAGTCGGGGGTGGCGGCAGAGTCACAGAGCTGACCGCACGCCCATTCATAAACCTCTTCTTCCCGGAATTGTCAGGCGTGATCCAACCCTTGTCAGGAGAATATGCCGGTCGAAGACAAGCTCTAGAGAAGCTACCATTCTTCGTTGGATATGGTGTGGAAACGGGTTTAATGATTGATCTTTTAGATAAATATGGAATTAATTCAATCGCGCAGGTCGACCTCCAAGAGCGAATTCATCACAACCAACCCTTGCCATCTCTCTCAAAGATGTCCTTTGCTATCATGCAAGTCGTGTTCAGCCGATTGGAAAAACGGCTTAACATCCGTATGTTGGATCCCCCCAACTTGACAATGAACCTTATTCGTTACCGACCAAGTCGTAGGTATTATCTAGATCCTGAGGAGATTTGCGAACGAGAACGGCCCCCTATTGCTTCTATTCCGGAGTATCGCCAAAAGCATAGCTTACCCCCGCTGGACGATCAGACAAATTAAACCCAAATGATAACTTAAGAAACAAAAGAACAGAATGCCAACCCTAATTGTCATCCGTCATGGCGAGACAGACTGGAACGTCGAAGGTCGCTACCAGGGTCAAGCAGACCCGCCATTGAATCAACGTGGTTTTGAGCAAGCTTATGAGCTTGCAGATGAGCTGACAAATAGCAAATTATCGATAGTTTTTACGAGTCCTTTACAACGTGCCTACCAAACTGCCCAGATTATCTCTAAACATCTCCAGATTCCCGTTTACACCGATAGACGGCTCTCAGAGATCCATCAAGGTGAGTGGCAGACACGCCTGCGGGCGGAAATCGAAGAACTGTTCACAGATCTGTTTCAAAGATGGGAGACAGAACCCTGGGAAGTGACCCCCCCGAACGGAGAGCATCTCACCGATGTACAAGCACGTGTTTATGCTGCCATCGACGACATCGTTGACCGTTATCCTGACCAGCGGATTGGTCTGGTCACTCATCGCATTCCGATCGCATTAATCAAAATTCGCTACCAATCTCTTGACCCTGATGTCATCCGAACCATGAATTTGCCTAACATTTACACAGAAGAAATCCAAATTGAGGTTTAGATTTACAGGATTTATAACCCCCATGACGTCTACTAACCGAATAACCAAACATCTCAATTTCCTGTATGGAGAAACACGTGCGAGACAAATACTGCCCCTCTTAGAGCACAAACTTTCAAACTTCTCAGACCGCCATCCACAATTAAGAGATATCACAAACCCAAAACTCAGTGAGAAGGATTCAGTCTTGATCACTTATGGAGACCAGATTAACGAACCCGGGGCAGCTCCACTAAAAACCCTAGCAGAATTTCTGGCGAAAGAAATTCAAGACTTGATTACCATCATACATATACTCCCATTCTACCCATATTCATCTGATGACGGTTTCTCTGTCATCGATTATCGCCAGGTGGATCCAGATTTGGGGACATGGAGGGATATTACTCGACTTGGAAAGAACTTCCGCCTGATGTTCGACGCGGTCATTAACCACATTTCCCGTCAGAGTGAATGGTTCAAGAATTATCTTCAAACCGATGAAGAGTTCCAGGATTACTTCATTACTGTAGAACCTGACACAGACTTATCGATGGTGGTTCGCCCCCGAGCCCTTCCTCTAATGACGCCGGTCGAGACCGTTGATGGCAAACGTTATGTCTGGACGACATTCAGTTCTGATCAGATCGATCTCAATTACGCCAACCCAGATGTGCTTTTAGAGATCATCGATTTACTGCTTTTTTACATTGAAAACGGCGCAGAGATCATCAGGTTGGATGCGATCGCATATTTATGGAAAGAGGTTGGCACCTCTTCCATCCATCTTCCACAGACCCATCATGTTGTTAAACTTTTCCGCGCCATCTTGGATGTGGTTGCACCCGGGGTAATCTTAATCACTGAAACGAATGTTCCCCATGAGGAGAACATCAGTTACTTTGGTGAACCTCTGAATGAAGATGATTCTTCTATCCCGCGCGGGGATGAGGCACAGATGGTTTACCAATTCTCCCTGGCTCCCCTCGTGCTGCACACATTTCTTACCGGAGATAGTCGTGCGCTTACGGAGTGGGCTCGCTCTTTGGTAGTTCCTTTTTCTACGGCAACATATTTTAATTTCATCGCTTCTCACGATGGTATAGGTATCCGACCGGCTGAAGGTTTGCTCTCCCAGGAAGAAATCCAGGCACTGACCGAACGTACTCAAGAACATGGCGGACAAGTCTCTTATAAATCCAACAGCGATGGAACCCAGAGTGCCTACGAACTCAACATTACATTATTTGACGCACTGAACAATCCCCACAATCCTCAACCAGATTTGGATGTAGATCGTTTCCTGGCATCACAAGCGATCATGCTTTCGTTGGCAGGCGTTCCAGGTATTTATGTGCACAGCTTATTTGGTTCACGCAACTGCTATTCTTGTTATCAAAAATCCGGGCGAGCCCGTTCTCTCAATCGCGAGAAATTTAAACTCGCCAATCTCGAAGCTGCGCTATTAGACCCTGAATCAAATACCTCACAGGTTTTCTCCGGTTACAAACAACTATTGCAAGCTCGCAAAGAAAATTCTGCATTCCACCCTTTTGGCGCTCAGAAAGTATTTGCGATTGGAGATCAAGTGTTCGCAGTGCTCCGCTCTTCCCCAAGGAATGAACACAGCATACTCTGCTTGGTAAATGTGTCTCCAGAAATCATAACCATCGACCTTACACCAATTACTTCAGTCTTAGCTCAATATCACAAATGGACAGACCTGATCACTCATCAATCATTCGATACAGCTGGAGATCAGCCCAAATTAACCGTACAAGCATATCAATATCTCTGGCTTTCCCCAACCGAGGTGTAAGTCATGGACTTATCTAAACTAACCACTCACACACTCAGCACACTACCCTGGGGAGCAAAGATTCCCGGCATTTTAAATGCTGCACTTCAAGCAGTCGAACCCGGTGACGCAGTCGATCAGCATATGCACAGAGTTGGTGATCAGCTCATCATTGGTGAACACCCTTTCGATCTCTCAGAATACCAGCGTGTTCTGGTTATCGGTGCTGGCAAGGCGGGTGCACCGATGGTCCTGGCAGCTGCCAATATTCTCGGCAACTATTTAACACAGGCGTTGGTCATTGTGAAAAAGGGTTATATATCTGCTCATGAGAACGATCAAAATATGATCATCCTCCAGGCCGGGCACCCAATCCCAGACCAAAGAGGTGTGGAAGGCACGCAACGGATCATTAAACTGCTGCAAAACTCTCAGCCCAACGACCTCATCATCTGCTTGATCTCCGGCGGAGGTTCAGCGCTGTTGGTCTCACCGGTCGAAGGATTATCCTTGGAGGACCTGCAATCGTTGACTTCCAATCTATTAGCCAGTGGTGCCAGCATAAACGAAATAAATACCATTCGGAAACATCTCTCCCAGGTTAAAGGCGGTAATTTAGCCCGCCTGGCAGCGCCTGCGCCTCTGGCAACTCTGATTTTGTCTGATGTCGTCGGTGATCCGTTGGACGTAATCGCTTCTGGGCCAACAGTTCCAGATCCAACCACTTTTGAAGATGCCCATGACATTCTCCAACGTTATCAGATCGCTTCTCCAAACATCACCACCGTGCTTCAGAACAGAAAATCCGACATCGGAGAAACACCTAAACCAGGAGATTCCATATTCGAAGATGTCTATAATGTGATCATCGGCAGTAACCGGCAAGCCGCCCAGGCTGCAATAAAGCGCGCCCAAGAAGAGGGCTTCAACACCCTTTTACTCACCACTTATCTCCAGGGGGAAGCACGCCAGGCAGGTCGATTTATCGGTGCAATCGCACGTCAGATAGCTCAATCCGATTATCCCATCCCTAAACCAGCTTGCATTGTAGTCGGTGGTGAGACAACTGTGACCCTGCAGGGAGATGGATTAGGCGGCAGAAATACAGAATTAGCCCTCAGTGCAGTTGAGGAAATTTCCGGGCTAAATAATGTCGCCCTGGTCACCTTGGCTACTGATGGGGGTGATGGTCCCACGGATGCCGCTGGCGCCGTTGTAACTGGCGAAACATTGTCACGCGCCTCTCAAATAGGCTTAAAATCAGCTGAATATCTTGCACGCAACGATTCTTATCATTTTTTTGAAGCGTTGGATGATCTGCTAAAAACCGGCCCTACGATGACAAACGTCAACGATCTGGCTTTTTTGTTTGCCAAATAAGGTATACTCAAAATGACTTATGCCTGATTTCCAACCCGCGTATCTCAAGCTGCTTAGCAGCGGCAAATTTAGCGAACGTGTCGAAAAGGCTTACGAACGCCTGTCTATTTGTGATGTATGCGCCTGGGAGTGTCCGGTTGACCGGCGCGCTGGAATGATCGGTGTCTGCCGAACAGGTATGCGTGCCAAGGTGAGCAGCTACGGACCACACCTCGGGGAAGAGGATCCATTACGCGGCTGGCGAGGGTCCGGAACTATATTCTTAACCCGCTGTAACCTGCGCTGTCAATACTGCCAGAACCACGATATCGTCTCTCCCAGCCACGTCGTCCCTCAGCTTATGGCTGCAGTGATGATCGCGGCAAAGGCTGGGCTAAAGATTCCGCTCGTTTACAACACAGGTGGATATGATTCGATCGTCATGCTGAAATTATTAGATGGCATTGTAGACATCTATATGCCAGATATGAAATACGCAGACTCAAAGATCGCCAGAAAGTACTCAAAAATCCGAGATTATCCCCAGGTCAATCAAGCTGCTGTGCGTGAGATGTACCGCCAGGTTGGTGACTTGAAACTGGATAACCGCGGTGTAGCCACCCGAGGATTGTTGGTACGCCACTTGGTTCTACCCAACAATCTGGCTGGAACGGATCAGATCGTGCAGTTCCTGGCAACTGAGATCTCATCAGACACTTATCTGAACTTGATGGATCAATATCGCCCCACATATAAAGCGCACCAATATCCTGAACTCAACAGATCGATCACTCATGACGAGTATCAAGCCGCAGTTCAGATGGCGCAAAAGGCCGGTATTAAGAACCTGGATCACCAGAGAGCACAAATTTGGCGCCTTTTCTGATGACAGGCAGCTGTCATCTTCACCTGCATGGTCACCAGTAGCATATCTTTATCTATTAAACGCAGATACTTGCGCTTATTACTATTCACGATCGTTACAGTACTAACTGCATACCTGGTGTTGAACACTTTATTAGCCTGGGGGTTTATCTACTCCCTAACGAGACCGGGCTGCCAGCTTTCGCCCGGGTTCATCGACGGGCTACCCCCACCTAGCGAACACTGGCTGTACACCCTTGATGGCCATAAGCTCCGCTTTTGGTATTACCCACCCAAAAATGGCGCTGTTATCATCACGCTCGGTGGCATGGGAGGTTCACTGGGCAGCAATTTGCCGCCAGCGGAATTCCTTGTGAACGATGGATTCGGCGTGCTCCAAACCGATAGCCGAGCCTGTGCTGATCCACCAGCCCTGGTCACGCTGGGGGAAAGCGAGGTACTGGATGCAGCCACAGGACTTGAGTTCCTCACAGATCAACCAGATGTAGAGAGGATCGGAGTGATGGGTTTCTCTATGGGAGGTGTTACAGCGATCCGCACGGCTGCACGTTATCCAAACATTTCCGCAGTGATCGCCGAAGGTGGATATTACAATCTGGGCGATCATTTTGTGAAACCAAAAAACCCAACCACATTTCCACGAAAGATATTTCGATACTCGATCGCCGTATCTTTCTGGTTGCAAACAGGCATAAATCCATGGTACGTCAACCCAATCGATGACCTGCCCGCTGTCAAGCCGCGACCGATAATGTTCATCTACGGAGAACAAGAACTAAATTCCGGTCAGGGTGATCTTCAATACGCAGCTGCGCAGGAGCCAAAGGATTTATGGGTTGTACCTGGAGGAAACCATGGCACTAACCACATCACCTCACCGGAGGAGTATCAAGCACGTGTATTAAATTTCTTTCGGAGTACATTAGTAAATCGTTGAACCTTTACAAAATAGTACTCTAGAGCTCAACGCAAGAATTGAACCATGATCTCGATACCAAAACCTTCAATATTGAGTAAAATTAACCATTCCATAGATTAGAAGATCGAAGTCAGCACGAAAATGAGGAAATATCAAATCATCGTCAACCCCAATGCCGGAAGCGGTAAGGGAAAACGTTCTATCTCATCAATCGAACAACAATTTGATCGGTTTAACCTTGACTACGATCTGGTAGTGACTCAACGGCCGTGGCATGCCGCTGAACTTGCCAGAGAATCTGCACTCTCCGGGTATCAGGTTATTATCGCTGCGGGTGGTGATGGAACTGTCAATGAAATAATCAACGGCTTGATGCAGGCAAAAACGGAATCTGGTGCTTCAGCTGCACTGGGCGTTCTGTGCGTTGGGCGTGGAAATGATTTTGCATACA
>WOR8_10006726_pt1 | contig 11004 bp, 12 predicted proteins | sample DeeMarSeWOR38_10_FD_19890 | JGI IMG/M metagenome (IMG submission 19890)
AATGTATTGTCCCAAAATGATAATCCCCGAAACTGTTATAGCTTTTTTTGATTTTAAAAGCAAAGTACCACAAAACAGTGAAAGAGAACCTAGTGCAAAAAATAAAAGCCAAACTCCGATGACAGTATAGGTGAAAGTAGCAATATTTATAGATTCATTGAGACTTACAGCAGAAAGTAAGGTAAATAAAACCATTAAAACAGGATACAAGAGGTTATATGTTAGATATACACTAAATTTCTCAAATAAATATTGCCATCGTTGAATTGGGTAACTTAACATAACGTCTAGAGTTCTTTCATCTATCTCAGTACTTATCAGTTTAACAGGAATGAGAATTGTTACAAATATCATAATCATTTCCATCCATGAAAATATATACATGTAAATAGCTCCTTCAAACGTTCCGAAACCGATCATACCTAGTTGACCAAGAATCGCTTGATAAACAGGAGAGTCTAGCAAGTCAGCAAATAAAGATATTTGATCTTTTAACATTGGCCACATATAGGCTATTAGTGGGATTAGTATAGCAACAAAGAATGGATATAAAATACCACTAAACCATTTTTTTCTCATATATTTAATATATACTTGGGTCATAATCTTTCCTCCTAATCATAAAATTGTAAGAAGATCTCTTCAAGCGATGAATCTTCAATAGTTAATCTCTTAATCTTGAATTTCACTAACCATTTAAGCAATTCATTAATATCCTCTTTAACTTGTAGCCGAAAAGTTTTGAGATTTAACTTTTCCACAGATATTACTGAATCCATCTCTTTTAGATTGGATTCTGTAGGGCCCATTTTCGAAGAGAATTGAATTACAACATTTTGAAGAAATTTCTGCTTGAGTGCCTCAATCTTTTCAACAAGTATCATCTCTCCTTCTTTAATGATTCCGACTCTATCACAAACGGCTTGAACTTCAGCGAGATCATGTGAGCTTAAAAAAATAGTTTTACCCTCTTTTTTTAATTTCTTAAATATATCATGCGTTCTAGCAGTCATCAATGGGTCTAATCCCGAAGTAGGTTCGTCTAAAATCAAGAATTCTGGTTTTGGAGCTAAAGCAATAATAAGCCCTACTTGTTGACGATTTCCTGTAGAAAGTTTACTGATCTTTTGCGATAAATCGACTTTATAAGAAGATCTTAAAAGATCTAAATATGTTCGATCTATAGGTTGAAATTTATCAAGATAATTGATAAGTTCTTCCCCTGTAAAATCATCGTATAATGAAAGATCTCCGGGAATATAACCTATTTGCTTTCTTATTTCTAGAGAATGCTTTTGATGATCAAGACCAAAGATGGTTATCTTTCCTGTTTGGATTTTTAAATAATTAAGAATACTTCTCATGGTGGTCGTTTTACCTGCACCGTTAGGACCAAGAAAACCGAAGATTTCCCCCTTTTTTACCGAAAAACCAACATTTTTTGCCCCGATAATTTTCCTGCCTAATCTTATTCGTCGAAATGTAATTTCCTTCCCGTAAGTTTTTGTCAAGTTTGAAACATCTAATATTACCTCATTACTTATCTCAAACACCTTTAGAAAGTTTTTTTTGATTGATTTTCTATTTTTCATGAAAAATGGAAAACCTAATATCTTATAGTTAACTTGGATATATAAATGTTTTGTATTCTTCATGAAGAATAAAAAATTATTTATATAAGGTTGATAATCTTATAATTAGAGAATGGTAGGTTCTAGTGGTAAAAATCATATCTTTGAAGGGAGAATTAAAGAATTCGAGCAAGTATTAGTCGATTTTATCCTCGATTCGGGAAAAGCAAAAAGTGCTGATCTAAAGATTCAATTAATTCTAGCATACTTAGCAATACATAAAGAATTAACTCAAAAACAGTTAAAAGATTTAACAAATTTTTCAATTAGCACTATATCTAAGAAGTTGAGAAATCTAACAGATCTAGGAATTATTGAAAAAAGAAAAATACAATATAGAAATGAAAATTTGTACATTTTAAAACCTGAAATATACCAAAGAGTCGCCGATTCCTCTTGGGATGAGTTTGAAAAGATTGCTCAATTTCTAAATGAGAAATTAGACGAATTAAAGAAATTTAAAAACCAGAGAGGATATGATCTTCTTTCAGAAAGAATTCAAGAGTTATTGAAAACTTTCCAGTTAATTGAAAAGATCTGGGATAGTTTAAAAGAATTGATTGTCATGCCTAAAAAAGAGTAAATTAAAGATATGAGTAATAGAGACAGATTTGATTCAGATATAAGGGAAATAGAGAAGGAAATTATTAATTACCTTCTAAAATCTATTATTTCTTCTGCGCGGGGAACGATAACCTCAACTATTCTTTTTTATTTTGTAACAAGGAAAGATTTAACTCAATCTGAACTTAAGGACCTAACACAATATTCTGTTGGGAAAATTTCTCAGGAAATTAAGAATTTTGTTGATTTAGGAGTGATAAAAGTTTCTAAGAGGTCAAAACCACGAATTTATTCTATGGAATCAATAATGGCAGAGACTTTTAGTAGAGCTATTAATCTTTTGAAAATAAATATCAAATGGGAGCCGAAGCTATCAGAAATAAAAGATGAATTGGAAACAAAAAAACAAGAGCTTTTAAATTTAGATGGTTATGAAAATATCAAGAACATTGTAGAGGAGAATTTGTTCAGAATTTCGGGCTATAAAAAAGTAGTTAATCTCTGGGAAGATCTTAAAAAAAAATATGAAAAAATATAGCTAATTCAATAAAATCACTTGACGTTCCATACCATGGCGCATTCTCCAACTCCGCCTTTCTGTACGCCTTCGAATCTCAAATTTTTGAATCCGAACTTATTTTTAACTTTTGATAGAATTCCCATCATTACTTGAGGAAACATGCAAGATGGACTTCTATTATCGTGAAATCTATAATAAGTGTTGGCATAACACATTTTACAACTGTCTTGCTTAGCTTTTAATTTTATAATCTCTCCATTTTGATCCTTTATGAATTCTACTTCAGCATTGTTTGTTATTGCCCATTCTTGTTCAAGAAATCGTTTTAGTTGGTTTAAAAAATCATTAACAGTCTCAATTCCATTATCATCGAACTCTCTTCCGATTGTTCGACCTATTTTGGTGAGAATTTCACCTTTTTTATCCGAAGGGAGTGCTTTCTGCAAGGCATACCAAAGTTTGAAGAATGTACTATATGGTACAGTCTCAAATTGATTTGGTAACTTTGATACCTCATCTTCTGTTAAATTCATAATTTTATTTCTCTCTGCCTTTTGTTTTTAAATTATGTTATCATCTTTAATTTTATTCAACCACAGATTAAAAGTTTTCAATAACTTTTCCACTGGGAAGAATCTTGTATAAAATTTGATTTTCTTTCAGTGTCTTCTCAACACAATAAGTTTGTAACAAGAAATCCATGTGATACTTAAAGGTATCATGACTATCCAAGCTTCCATTTTCCTTTAATTTAGTTATTAGGCTATCTTCTGAGATTTGCTCATTTTCATTTACAAATTTTAGTATCTCTCTCCTAATGGGATGATTTACTGCTTTTAAGTGCTGAGCATGTCCAACTTTTTTCGTTTCTGGCATTTTTTTCTCTCTTAACTATAAAAATTAATCCAAATAAAAGATTACTTTAAGCTAGCATTAATTTGAGAGATATAAAATTTTAAGATTTTAGATTATAAACAAATATAAACAAGAAATTTCAAATTAACTGAAAAATTGGTATTAAATTTTTAAAAAAAAATTACATTCGAGTTAAGTTTCTCCTAGGCATTTTTTGGATCCTAGGATCATTAATGAGAGAATCTAAAGTTTTTATAAACATTTCCCTATCCTCCTTGATATTGGAAGATTCAAAATCACAATAATTACTCACATGATCGTTGAAAACCTGCGAAGTTACATTTTCACCTAAATTTGCTAGAATGTCTCTTTCTTCTTTCAAATTTTCAACTGGGCTTAATAATGTAAACTCTCCTGCCTGTAAATCTTCCCAAAGAGGAACGCTCGGCGAAATATTCAATGTTCTAAACCTAAAGATAGTTGGATTAATTTCGGTTAAAACTCGGGCAGTTTCCTTGACGTGCTCTTCTGAGTGTTTATGTCCTCCTAATCCTAGTATTATGTACAGAGATAAATTAATTCCTGCATCTAATAATCTTCTACCAGCTTTAATAAAAGATTCTGCGGTCGTACCTTTTTTCATTATCCTTAGAACAATATTCGAACCACTTTCTAAACCCATATACACTATATCTAAACCTGCTTCTGACAATTGTTTTAATTCTTCGTCAGATTTTCTTAAAATATCTAAAGCTTTAGAATAACAACTCACTCGTGGGACATTCGATAATTTAATTCTAACATACTTAACAATCTCGACCAAGTAATCAGTAGGAGCAGAAGTTGGGTTCCCCCCCGCAAGAAATACGGGGAATCCATGGTAATTGTATTTAGCCGCTTGATCAATGTCCTTTTTAACGTCTTCTAAAGGTCTTATTGCATAATCTTGAGTTGTTCCATACATACCTTTGTAAGTCCCGCAAAATCTACACTTGTTCCAATTACATCCACCTGTTACTGCAATAAGTAAAGAGTAAGCTTCAACTGGGGGTCTGATTATGATATGTTCAGCAGGATATTTTTCAATCATATGAATCGTTAGATTGGGGATTATGAAAATATTATTTTTACAATATTTAATTCTAATAAAAAATGGTTAATTTTTAGATATTATTGTTATAGTTTACAAGATCGAATAAAGAAATACACCAAAGTGAATAGTTGGATTTTAGGATTAATATATAAAATTTTTTTTTTAATGTTTAGAGACATATTAATAAGAATTGCGATACAGAAGTCGTTATATATATTCTGTATTCAAATCGATCCTCACAAACTATTTAAGTTTTTAACAATTTCCAGTATTAAAATTAGAGAAAATAACAATACTCTATCTAAACATTAATTAAATATATCAGCTTTTTCCTAGTGTTAAGAGGACCAGCAAAATATGAGTTATGATCGAAGGAATATCTTGTATTCTTTTAAAATTGTTATTTGTGGGGCTAGTTCTGTAGGAAAAACTTGTCTTTTTAATCGTTACTGTTTCAATTCGTTTAATGTTGACACCTCCCCGACGATTGGAATTAATTTTCATTCGATTAACTTGAGAATTAATAATAAAAATAATCCTAAAAATGGAAAAGAATATTATGTAGTAAATTCTATTTTTGATTTCGGTGGCCAAGAACGTTTTAAGCCACTAATAGGACAATTTTTTGAGGGCTCCCTCGGAGCATTATTAGTTTTTGATTCTGTAAACCAAGCTTCTTTTGCACAGTTAGATTATTGGTATGAACAGTTAATTGAAAATTCTGGGAACTCAGATATACCTATAATTTTGGTGGGTAGTAAAAGTGATTTATTAGATAAAACACCCAACGACGATATTATATCAGATGATTTAATCGAAAATTATATCAAGGAACGACAACTCGACGGGTTCTTTAGAACATCAGCGTTAGAAAATTATAATGTGTTAGAAGTGTTCAAAGAATTGAATAATTTAATGCTAAAACAACAACAATTTCCGTTTATTGTTATTTAATAACCTTATACCTAGAATTCTCGATCATAAACATAATCGGTAAATTCATTAAAAAAGGCTTTCTGATCCTTGTTGAGGTCTGGATAGATCTCCTTTAAACTACTTTTGGCTTGGCTCATAAGGTTTTTTGCTAGATGTTCAGCTATAAGTAAAGCGTTTGTTTCATCAAAAATGTCTTTAATTTGTTTTATATCAGGTTTTGTAAGAGAGTCCTTATGATAGAGCTCGTTTAAAATTTTTGACTGATCCTCATCTGTGTTTTGGATCGCTAAAATATAAACTATCTTTGACCTATTTTTAGATCGAATATCATCCTCTAAATCTATTATATCATCTCGAATGGCATGAGCTTGACCCATACTCAATAAAGCATTGCTTAATGGATTAATTTGATAATGGATATTTCCTTTAGCTAAGATTGCACCAATTTTAGCAGATTTTTCAAATAATCTAGCTCTTTGCCATTCAGCAATATTTAAATATTGCTCTAATGTCATAGTAATATTATTATAATTCATGTACTCTTCTATTAACTGCCCCTTCATTAAGTAATCCATTGAACTAGTATATTCATTAATGGCTAGTAGTTTAGTTTTTTCGGGGAATTTTGATGATTTTAATATATCTAAACCAAGTAAATATCCTTGAGTTCCTCCCAGAATACTCATATCCCTTCCGTATAGCTTTACAATTTCTTCTTTGTTAGAGACCTTCATGTCCTTGTAAATTTGATTCAGTTCATTCTGTAATTGGTTATGAAATGAAGGTTTTCCTCTCCTGATATTATCATCGTCTAACAAATCATCATGAATTAAATGACCACTATGTAGCAATTCTACTGCTATGGAGACTTCTCGAATTTGATCAATTTGATCCTCCAAGTACATAGGGTTAATGATTCCTGCAAAAGCGGTACATAAAAGGATGGGATGGATTCTTTTGGCTTTCTGATTTAATATAAAATTCTCTAGTTGCTTGATAAAATCCTTCAGAAGGAGGTCCTTCTCTTCTCTATATATTTGAGTAAAATAATCCTCCAATTCTTTATTTATCAAAGATCTTTCAGCTTTAAAGAAATCTTTAATCATACTTAACTCTCCAAAAATTCATATATTAATATAACACATATAATAATTTAATTTAATTATATCTTTATTCTAACAATTTTATATTATAGGAGTTTTGTCAAATTGAAAATTGCAGTCGTATCTGACTCACATGACCATAAGGACAATATATTAAAAGCTGTTTCTATTATAAATAAAAAGAATGTTGAAGCAGTTATACATTGTGGGGATTATGTCGCCCCATTTGTTAAGAGATGGTTTAATAACCTCAAAGACTCAATAAAACAAAATTTCTTTGGCGTCTTTGGCAATAACGATGGAGAAAGATTATTCCTAAAAAAAAATTTGGGTCAAATTTGTGAATTTGCTCAAGGTGGGAATGAATTAATATTGAATTTAGATAACAAACAGATTTTTATTTCACACATGCCAAAACAAGAATCTATTGATGCGCTAGCTCATTCAGGTAAATTCGATATAATACTTACAGGTCACACGCATTACTTTGTCAATAAAAAGTATGAAAATGGTGTTTTAGTAGTAAACCCCGGTGAACTTTGTGGCTATTTAACAGACAGAGCTACATTTGCTATTGTAGATACAGTTGAGATGAAAGCGGAGATTATTGATTTATAATCTATATTTTTTTTAACCTTCCCTCTTTTTTACTAATTTGAATTCATTAATAGAATAATGTCATGTCAAGATTATCACCCTTGGTCATCTACAAGGACTTTAAAAACAATAAATTAGAAAGGAGAAAAGCATCAGAATTATTAATTTCATTAATAGAAAATCCTTCAGATATTACAAATAGGAATAGAATACTCGCAATAAAATTCTTAGGTATTATTGGTTCAAAAGAAGACCAAACTTTCTCCTTTCTAGAAAATTTATTAATTTCAGATCTTGATGATCTTGTACGCGGAAATGCAGCAATAGTAATTATTAGAAATTTCAGCACTAGATCCATCGATCCAATTAAATGGGCTTTAATGCATGAAAATTCAGAGTCAACAATGATTCTAATAATTAAGGAATTAGAGAGGACTAAGGATTTACGATTAAAGGGGCTATTAGAAGAGATTGAATTTGCTAAATTTAATGGAAAAATTTTTTTTCCTTATGGTCCCAACTCAACTCTCAATTTAAGTAGTAATATTATTAATGATATAACGAATATAAAACACCTAGGAAATTTACGAAACCTAAAAAAGTTGTATTTAAACTTTAATAGAATTGCTGTTATCAAAGGTTTAGGAGATTTGGTTAATTTAGAATCCTTACACCTTCAGGGAAATAAAATAAGGATGATTGAAGGATTAGAGAATTTAAGAAATTTAGAATATCTTTACTTAAACAATAATGAAATTCAAAAAATTCAGGGTATTTCAAACTTATCTAAGTTAAAATCTTTTATGCTCTATGACAACCAGATTCCTGAAATTGAAAATATCACTCACTTAACAAATTTGGAGATCTTAAACTTAAGAAATAACAAGATTACATCAATTAAAGGTTTAGAAAAACTTCAGAATTTAAGGAGATTAGATTTAAGTAACAATAATATAACCGAAATTAATGGCCTTAATAAACTTAAAAGCTTGGAATTTTTGGATTTGAGCCATAATCAAATCTCTCAAATTAAAGGACTAGATCATCTAAAAAATCTAAAATTTTTGGATCTTAGAAATAATAAAATAACAGAGATTAAACAATTTAAAGTACAAAAACAATTACAACATTTTTATTTGGGTTTTAATATGCTTTCAAAATGGGAAGATGATTGGAATCTGCCACAAGAAAACATACTTGACAAGTCAAAGATTGAGGACAATGACAATGTGGGTTCGATATTTAACTTCTTCTATGATAAAAAACCATCTAATGCTTCAATTAATAAAAAACTTTTCGAAATAAGAGATATTAAATATATACCCCCTAGATATAATTTTCAGTTTCTTTCTAAGGAATTGAGAACAAGTTCTAATCCAATAGACCGTTTTGCAGAGTCCACTTGGATGTTGATTAGTAATAATAAAGAATTTGAAATCTTCCAGCTAAGCAAATTGGGAAAAATAGATTGGATTCAAAAAAGACGAAACCGTATCTTCCCTTATCAAATTTAGGTAAGATTTAATTATTAAACTCTATCGGTAACTTTTATTTAGGAATTTCGAATTCTAAAATAATATGCGATTACCTTTAGAAGGAAAAGTTATATTAGATCTTTCGAGAATGTTACCAGGTCCCTACTGTTCCATGATTCTCAGTGATCTTGGTGCTGAAGTCATTCGGGTAGAAGATGCAAATTACCCATATGGCAACCCACCACCATTTTATGTGAAAGAGTCCTTTCGGGAAAGTGCGTTTCATTCAATATTGATGAGGAATAAGAAATCAATAACTCTTAATCTTAAAAACAATGAGGCTAGAGAGATTTTTTATAAATTAGTAAAACGAGCTGATGTAGTTTTAGATACTTTCAGACCAAAAGTTATGCATAAATTAAAAATTGATTATGATACTTTAGCTTCCATAAATCCATCAATAATTTGTTGCTCTTTAACGGGTTATGGTCAGAATGGCCCTTACGAGCAAGTAGCAGGTCATGATTTAAACTATATTGGCATTTGTGGAATATTAGATTTAACCAAGGAAAGACAAATCCATGAAAAAGAAGATATAAAAAAACAACCTATTAATCCTGGTGTTCAAGTAGCTGATATAGGTGGCGGATTGGTCGCTGCAATAGGAATTTTAGGAGCAATTATTGAGAGAGAAAATAATCCAGACAATAAAGGTCAATTTATTGATATTTCAATGACCGATTCAGTATTTTCCTTTATACCAATGATAGCTGCTTACCATTTCGCTGAAGATACAAGTGATGGTGTTAATATTCTGCATGGTGATTTCCCTTTCTATTCAGTTTATGAAACAAAAGATGGTAAATTTCTTTCTCTTGGTATTATTGAAGTTAAATTTTGGCAAGAATTCTGTCGAGGCATTAATAGGGAGGATCTAATACCCAATCAATTTGTTTTCGGTGCAGAAAGAGAAAAGTTATTTTGTGAAATTCAATCCGAATTAAAAAAGAAAACACAGAAAGAATGGATGGAAATTTTTATTGGATTAGATGCGTGTGTTATGCCTGTTAAATCCTTTTCTGAAGCTTGTGAAGATCCTCAAATATTAGCTCGAAATATGATCTTAGAAGTTGATCATCCGGAATTTGGTAAAATTAAGAATGTAGCATCTCCAATTAAATATTCTAGGACACCGTTAACAATAAGGAGTTTGGCTCCGAAAACGGGACAAGACACAAATCAAATTCTGAGTAATTTAGGTTATACAGAGGAGGAAATTAAGAGTTTTAAAAAAAAAGGGATGCTTTAATATATCCTAAAAAATTTGAAATTCTACAAGTAGTATTAACGTAGTTATTAATAATGAAACGAGTGTAAATACTAATAAGATTATGAACATCGGCCAATCTTTTAATTGCCCGTAAAAACCTGCTGCATTTATAGTAGAATATATCGCCATCCCAATTGAAATAAAGAATAATGCAACACCCCAGGATTGATCCATTATCAATCCAATCCCTCCAATTATAAGCATAATTGAGGTTAATAACTCAGCTATTAAGTGAAAAAAGATTTGGGTAGGTTTTGTGGTTAATTCTGGTACTTCTTTCTTTCCTAATAAAAAAATCCACATGCAAAACATGGCAATTCCAATTATTATTGTGTATATTGAAGCAATTAGTTCAATAACCATTATTACTCACCTTTGGTGATCTTACTTAACTAATGATAAAAATTAGCTGATGAGTTATTTATAAATTACTAAAATCAAACGTTGAATGCATCATGTCTATCTTAAATCATAAATAAAATGTAGCCTTAATCACTTAAAATTAAAAAGAATTCTCAATATTATTATGAGTGTTGACTTGAAACTTTACGAGGAAATGAAAAGATCAGAAATAGATTTAATCTTATCATTGCCCTGTATTATGCTTAAAGATTTATTATATATTATCGAAGAGAAAAAAGAAATTCAGCATATTAGAATTACACGAGAAGAGGAAGGGGTAGGTATAGCTGCGGGAGCATATTTAGGTGGAAGGATTCCCGCAATTCTCATACAAAATTCAGGATTGGGAAATTCAGTCAATGCAATAAAATCTCTTCTGTTTTCATTTAAAATTCCTGTTATTTTTATTATGAGCCACAGAGGTGTTGAAGGAGAAAAAATTGCTGCTCAATTTCCAATGGGAGAACTCACACAGGATTTATTAGATTTATTGAATAT
>WOR8_10006731_pt1 | contig 11002 bp, 6 predicted proteins | sample DeeMarSeWOR38_10_FD_19890 | JGI IMG/M metagenome (IMG submission 19890)
GCCAGAGAGGATGTGGTCGACGCCGAGTACGGTGTAATCCCAGGCGACCTGCCATGGGCTGCGCTGCGCAATGACCTCGATCCAGGGTTGGCTCGGGCGTGCAATCGCCGTGGATTCACTACCGTCCTGCCAGACGAAGCGTGCGAACACGTCGGTGATCGTCGATTCAAGGCCGATAAAATGGATTACTGCACCGTCGATCACGCCACCCGGCACATCGACGACGTGACGGTGCAGTGCTGAATCGGGCAATTGTTTGGCCGTCGGCTCGCCCACGGTTTTCCAGGTTTCCGGCAACTGCAGCTGCGCGGGGTGTGGTTCCCCGTAGTAGACCGGGGCGCGCCAGATAACCTCGAAGCGCTCAGGCGTGAGTTGCCGCAGCTCCATCGAGCTGGGCTGAAGCTCGTGTGCCAGCACCAATCCGGCAAGGCCGGTCCAAAGCAGCAGGAACGCCACCAGAAAACGGAAATATCGCTGCATCAGCGCACCACGCCGGCAACTGCCTGCGACAGCACGCCTGTCACTTCAGTATTCAGCGGCTCCACCGTGACCTCATAACCCTCACGCAGCTTTTCGTAGGCTAGGTTTTTCTGCTGCTCGCGCTTCTCCGCCAGGTATTCGCGCAGGACCTCGTCGCGGATTTCAGCAAGTTCGGGTAGCCGGGCGTCGATACGTGCTTCGATCTGGACGAGATGGGCTCCGAAGGGGGAGTAGACCGGTCCGCTCCAGTCGCCAACCGGCAGGGAGGCGACCTGGCGCGCGAATGCATCTCCGAAATCGCGAGCGATTTCGCTTTGCGGGGTCACCTGATAGGTACGGGGTGCCAGCGTCTGGTCGCCAAGCGATTCCGGGTCGCTGCCGTCGTTCAGATGTGATAGGAGCCGGACTACGTCGTTCTCCAGATCTGGGCGTTCGTCTAGATTCAGGTACACTTGGCGGACAGTGAGCTGCACCTCTTCGCGAAAACTGTCGGGGTTTCGCTGCAAGAAGTCGCTCAGCATCTCGTCGCTGGCATCCTGGCCCGACAGGTCCTCGAGCATGAATTCCAGCTTCATGCGCATGCGGCGGCGCACCATCGGATCGTTCTGGTCGAGTCCCATCGCCATCGCCTCGCGGTAGAACACTTCCTCGCGCACGTGGCCTTCGACCATCGCGTCGAGCTCTTGCGGTGTCGGCGGGCGTGACCAGGTGCGCTCGAAGTTGGACGCGAGCTGCTGCACCTGCCCGCGATCGATGTGAATCCGCTTCGGTGGCGCCTCGGCGTTTTCGCTGGCCAGGTCGTAGTACATGAACAGCGCGAAGCCGATCAACAGAAAGTGCAGCAGCGGCTCGCGCCACAGGGTATTGATACGCTCATACATCACGTAAAAGACCTCTTTAATTCAATCGGGATCAAATCGTGTCAGGGCGTATACCAGATCGGAGAGGTGTACGCGCGCTCCTGAGTCGACACGGTTGCGCCTTCCGGAATAGGTACGCCGAAGCGAAATGCATCGATGGTTGTCCAGCGTGGCGTCGGGATTTCGATCACGCGGGCATAATAAAACGCTTTTTCCGCGGGGTCGAAATCTGGATCGGTCCAGACCGCGCCGAGCTCCGAGTCGCCGATGGTATTGGCAAAACTCGCCGTGTTGACGTCGACGGTGTTGCCGACCGGGGTTTTGGCCCGGCCGTCCTTGTCAATCTTGCGGCCGTCGGAAACCGCGACGTCATAGATACGTTCATAGGTCTTGCCGTTTTGATCCAGCCAGCCCTTGACAACCTGTATGCGATCCAGGTTTCCGCCGATCGGGTCGCGCAACGCATAGACCATAAAACTGGGGGCAGATTTACCAGTCTTCGGTTCCAGATCGCCCCCCATGGGCACGCCTTTTTGATAACCGGCGAAGGCGGGTTCGCGGCTTTTCAGGTCGGCGTCAGTAAATTCCCAGCCGCCGAAGAACCGCACGCGGATTCGGCTACCCGTTGTGGCATAAACTTCCTTGCGTTGCATCGCATCGAAGATCGCTTCGCGGGTATTCTCTTTAGCCCAGATCGCTCCCAAGCCGGCAGCAACCTGGCCCCAGCTCATCATCTTGCCGACGTCGCTTTGCATGAACAGATGATTCATGCGGTTCGGATCGGGCTCGTAGCCGGAGTGCTTGCCGAAGAAGTAGTCTTCCTGGGCGGTGGCGAGGCCGGTGTGGCTGTCGGTGGCGCCGACCATGCCGAACTTGTACGGGTTGGTGCCGAACTTATTTTCAAGGACTAATCCAATTTTCAACGCTTCACGGGCATATTCGCGTGCCAGCATTTGGTCTTCTTTGGCGATCACCTTGTTGCCGGGGACGATGTTGCCGAAATCCCAGGTTTCATAGTCGGCAAACTCATCATTGGGTGACAGGAACGGATGCGCCTCGCCGTCTCCTTTGATTTGCGTGACTTCGTACAGGGGTTCCCACTTATTGCGTTGTGTAATATAGGCCTTATCGAGCTTGCGCCCGGTGTATTGGGCGTCCACCGGAAACATAAGGCCGTTCGACAGATTACCGTTATGCGCCAGCGCGAGCAGTTGGCCGCCGGTTTGTTTTTCGTACTTGGCCATCCACTCCCACAGGTCCATGGGGTCCGGGCTCCCAAGCGGCGGGGTGGTGGTATACGGCATCAGTTGCAACGCTTTATCTCCCCCGTCACGGTAAAGAACATTTCTATGCAGATTGTTACCGTCTAATGTGGATGTCCATTCATAGCCGATAAGGGCAGTGAAGCGACCCGGATCGTTATACTGGTCAGCCGCTTTGACGATGCGCTCCCAAGTCGATTTGTAACCCTCCGTATTTGGACCATAGTAAATTTCCTGGGGGAACGTTTTCGTTACCATCAGGGCCTTGATGATCTCGTAGGCGATCTCTGGCTTGTCGTCCTTGCTCGCCGTTTTGAGACGGTCATGCCAGTCTTTCCCCTCGGGGGTTGCCAGGATTTCCGGATTACCCGCTATCAAGTCAATGATGAAACCCATGTTGTCGGTATGGTCGGTGACGGCGAGCCAATCCAGGGGCCTCGAAAGTTTCACAGGTATGCCATAAGATGACGTAACCTCTTCGCCTCTGGCGAAGCGGTAGGCATCTTCCGGAAGCAAAGTGGCACCAGAGGTGCCGGCATCAAAGGAAATCCCGGTATGTAGATGTGAATCGCCCCAGAGCACTTCGTTCGGGAAATCACGTTTGGCGTAGGGCGAATAGGATTTGCCCTTGTACTTCTCCGACAGCATTTTGCTGTTTACCTCATAGGCCGGCATTTCCGCCTGTACCGGGCCCGTCGTCACGGCAATCGACACGAGCAGAATCGGGAGTCCTGCATTTAGAGTTTTCATTTGCCTTTCCTCAAAAGTTCGCGTTACTAGCCTTTCGGCGGGTTGTACCAGATGGGCGAGGTATAGGCGCGCTCCTGGTGGACCAGTTTTGCTTCCTTCGGGATCTCCGCACCGAAGCGGACCTTGTCGTAGAGCACCCAGCGCGGTGTCGGGATCTCGATGACGCGCGCGTAGTAGAAGGCCTTCTGCCTAGGGTCGAAGTCCGGGTCGATCCACACGGTTGCGAGCTCCGACGCACCGATGGTGTTGGTCCAGTTCGCGGCCTCGATATCCACCGTGTTGCCGACCGGGGTCTTGCAACGGCCCTCGGCGTCGATCTCGCGGCCGTCGGACACGGCCACATCGTAGACGCGCTCCTGTGTCTCGCCGTTCTTGTCGAGCCAGCCCTTGACGATCTGGATGCGATCGAGATTTGCGCCGACCGGATCACGCAGGGCGTAGACCATGAAGGTCGGCGACTTGCCTTTGGGTGCGGCGGTCAGATCACCGCCCATGGGCACGCCTTTCTCATAGCCGAGGAAGGCCGGCGCGCGGCTGCGCAGATCGTTGTCGGTGAATTCCCAGCCACCGAAGAAACGTACCGGGATGCGCGGACCGGTAGTGGCATAGGTCTCCTTGCGCAGCATCGCATCGAAAAGTGCCTCGCGCGTATTCTCGGTCGCCCAGACACCCTGGTAGCCAGAGGCTACTGACAGATCACCCGAGATCTCGCCGAGTTTCGACTTAATGAACGGGTGATTAACGCGGTCTTTGGACGGTTCGACGCTGACGGATTTGCCGAAGAAGTTCTCCTCCTCGGCGGTCGCGAGCGCGGTGTGACTGTCGGTGGCGCCGACCATGCCAAATTTGTACGGGTTGGTGCCGAGTTTCTCCTCGAGCATGAGACCGCGTTTCAGGGCCTCGCGGGCGTATTCGCCCGCGAGCATTTCGTCTTTCTTCAACTCGGTTAAATCGAGATTGCCGGCGTCCCAGTTTTCATAGTCGGCGAACTCGTCGTTCGGCGACAGGAACGGGTGCGTCTCGCCGTCACCCTTGATCTGGGTCATCTCGTAGAGCGGTTCCCAACGGGCGCGCTGCTCGACGTAGTTCGTATCAACCTCGCCACCGGCATAGGTCTTGTCGATGGGGAACATCCAGCCGTTGGAGAGATTGCCGTTGTGCGCGAGCGCAAACGCCTGGCCGTTGGTCTTGCTTTCGTAATCCTCCAGCCACTTGTAGAGATCCAGCGGATCCGTGGTACCGAGGGGCGGTTGCGTCGTCAACGGCACGACCTGCTTGGCACGCATGGCACCGTCGCGCAGTATCACGTTGCGATGCAGATTGTAGCCCTTTGGCACCGAGGTCCACTCGTAGCCGATGAAGGCGGTGAAGCGCCCAGGCTCATTGTACTTTTCGGCCGCATCGACGATCTGGTCCCAGATGTTCTTGGAAATCCGCGAGCCGGGGGCGTAATCCTGGAGCATCTGTTCCGGGACTTTCATCTGCGCGAAATGTGTGATCAGGTCGAACGCCGCCTCGCCCGCGGCCTGGCCACCTTTCTTGAAACCCTCGTGCCATTCCCTGCCTTTGGACACCGCGAGAATATTCGGCGCCCCTTTCTGGATATCACCCGCGATCCCCATCATGTCGGTATGGTCTGTGACCGCGAGCCAGTCGAGCGGGCGCCCAAGCTTGGCCGGCAAACCCGTCGATGACTTGATTTCCTCGCCGCGGGCGAAACGGTAGGCGTCGTCAGGCGTGAGGATATTACCGAACAGACCTGCATCGAGAGACAACCCGGTATGCAGGTGTGTTTCACCCCAGTAGACCCGGCTCGGGAAGGCACGCTGGGCGTAGGGCGAGAAAGTCTCACCGGGATAGAGGTCGTTCTGGATCTCTGGAGTCGCTCCGCCGAAATCCATGGCGGAGGTGAGGGTGGGCACGGCTGCCAAAGTTCCTGCAAAAGCAACTGCTGCGGGCAAGTACAGCTTCATGATCGGTCTCCTTCGGTTTCCGTAGCGCGGAATGTGGGTCGAGTCCAGTAAACTTCTTTAGAACAAGGGTGTCTTGGACCAGGCAGGCGACGGTAATACTGGTACAAAGTAGAAGCGCAGCCCCCATTCTGGCCCAAAGTCATCGTCTTGTTCAACGTAATAGAAGGTTTCTAGACCAATCTTCGTCGGCACCTTGCCGAGCTTCACCAATGTGTCAAAGCCGATACCGATAGGCAGACTCAGCTGGTCCGTTTCCCAGTTGTAACGGATATTGGGCGCCGCCCCGATGTTGGTCTCTGCCGAATAGCGGTAACGCAATATGTATTGAAAATCCGTTAGGTTTACATCCGGTCTGTCCACCTTTACTGGTCCTAAGGAGGTATTGACGGTTGTTTCGTCATCGCCTGCAAACGACCACCAGTGCTGGGCGACACCGCCAATGATCCATTTATCCGTGATGCTCACTGCCAAACCCATGGGGCCAGCGCTCCACTTGCGAGCACCAAGTCGATCGTCACTTGCGGTGGGCAACATGACTGTCGGACCGAAACCCCAAACAAAAGGGGGCTTGTATTGATTCGAGAATGCGGTCCATAGCACCACATCACCGAGGCCCGTTTCTCGTTCGAAATCCACCCCGGTGATGGAGGGCACAGTGCCACTGGATATGTCCACGTTCTCCACGGTCTCGAACGAATTGATGGGGATCACTGGGCGGAAGATTACCTTCCATTCTTCGGTGAGTTGGAACGGCATCACCGGCTGTATCAAAGTGGTATTCTGCACCTTGGTGTCTTCCTCCAGCGTATCGAGAAGGTCGCCTTTGTACCAGGTGGTGTCGTTCTGCATGAAAATCAGCCACAGATTGGACAGGGGGTTGGCCATCGCTTCTGCAATCATGGCGCGCTGCTGCGCCTCGGTTATTTGTGATGCACCAGAACCGGCCGCACCATTCGAGGTATCCGCTTGTGCCAACAGCAGCGGGGGTTGAGCGTGGAGGGACGGCAGATCGTACTCCGCCGTGTCCCAAATGTTTCCACGGGAGCTCGAACTGGGTGAAACACGATCAGCTACGCTAGAGGCCGTTTCGTACCGACTTGTGTGAGGGTAGGCGTTTCGGGAGGGGGTCGCGGCGCCAAAAAAACCTTCGCCAAATAAGCTAATGGATGGCTGGTTGCCATCGGAGAAGGGCTGAACTTGAAACCCCTCATCTCGAGCAGAAACCACACCCGTTGTAAGAACCCCAATAGCTAGGATCAAGCTCTTGAGGCCGACGATTTTTGTCCGAGTGATGAGGTTGACGTTGAGATCGTCCCTATCCAGCTCGGTGAGCTTTTCGCCGACCATGCCTAACGTGTGTCCTGAAATCTCTTTCGCCTTGTTGTCATCGTTTTCATCTCTTCTTTCCGTCCACAAGGCCCTGACACATTTTTTAAGTATAAAGGCTGCCCAGCTGGATTATATGAGGTAATTATAAGCATATAATAAGCATAAAATATGCTTAGTATGGTGTATTCATACTCCACCCATTTGTCGAACTGATGCTTGACCCGGAGGCCGTTAATCATGGGTAAGAACACAAGCCGTAATGCAGATGTACCCGCGAATTTGCTGATACAGGCGGTCATGGCCGCCCCGTGGGGATTTGCCATCACTGACCATCAACGGCAAGGGAATCCCGTTGTCTTCGTGAATCAGGCTTTCGAGTTGGTCAGCGGCCACAAAGCCGACGAGGCACTAGGAATGAGCTGGCGCTGTCTACTGGGAAGGGATCCGGAAAGTCATTCGTTGGCGCGGCTCCAGGAAGCGGTCAGGCAGGGGAGTCACTGTTCAGTCGTGCTGCAAAGCGCGGGAAAGGATGGTTCCCGCTTGCGCAGCGAGCTGGCCGTAGCCCCAGTGCTCAACCGATCCGGAGATGTGACACACCTAACCTGGCTGTGCAGAGATATCACTTCTCAAATCAAGCGGGAAGAACATCTGGCAGTGACGATCGCCGACAAAGAGGAACGATTCTCATTCTTTGTAGAAAACGCAACTGAGGCGATCTGGCGCCTAGATTTCAAGCCGCCGATACGGCTGGACATTCCCCTGTCACAGCAGGTTCGAGAGATCTTCGACAATGGCGTTTTTCGAGAATGCAATGACGCAGGCGCCCGCATCTACGGGCTAAACAAAGGGGTAGATGTGAGTGGGCAGCCTCTCAGAGCTTTCATGGAACCGTCGAACCCGGGCAACGTGGAAAGGGTGACTGAATACGTAAGAAACCGGTTTTACATGAAGAACTTGATCTCTTACGAGAAAGACTCCGACGGTACAACACGCACCGTTGTCAACAATATTGTTCCGAGTATTCAGGACAGCCAGGTTCGGCACATATGGGGAGCAAGTCTCGATGTCACAGATCACTTTGAGGCATTGCAGGCGCTGGAGCAGTCACAAGAAGAGCTGGCCGAAAAGACGAAAGCCCTTGAAGCGAAGAACACGGCCCTTAGAGAGCTTATTGCCCATATCGAGCACGACAAGGAAGACCTCAAAGACCGGATAGTCGCAAACGTTGAGCAAGTGCTCCTGCCGTCGCTGGATAAAATTCGACGCGAAAATAATAGGCATGCCTACATCGAGCAGCACCGCCGGACTCTCGAAGACCTTACATCATCGTTCGGGCGCAGAGTGGCCGAAAACCGGCTCAAGCTGACTCCCCGCGAAATTGAGGTCTGCAACCTCGTAAAGAGCGGCCTAACCAGTAAAGAGATCGCCGGTCTGCTAAATATTGCCGTTCACACAGTTGAGAAGCATCGCCGCACGGCGAGAAACAAGCTGAATCTCGCTAATAAAGGGATCAATCTGCGAACGTACCTCAATTCGCTGTAATGCATGCTTGGGTCGACGAACTCTAAGCACAGTGGTCAAATAATTATCGTAGCGATGACAACTAGCGGTTCTGGCACGAAACTGCCGGTTGCCCAAGGCACGACGAGGGACCGTTCAAGGCCGTATTTGGAAGTAGAGTTAGTGTGATGTGAACGGTAACAATTGCTGCATCTGAGACCTTCGCGGAATTATCGGGAACGGCAACTTCTAGCCGGATTGTGAGTACAAACTACAAGATGGGAATGACCGGAGTTGCGGCAAAGCGGTCGCTCGGTGAATCCTGGGGAATGACCGGTTCTGGCCGACTTTCCCCGTTGCCGACCTCATGAATAATAGGGGTTCAGGAGGACGCTAACCGGCAGGTTACAACCCAGTTTAAGACATTCGCCGGACAAGTTAGTGGTGGCGTCCAGGAAAGGCACTGAACGCGTGGTGCACGGGCCGCTACTCAACTATGTCGTTTGATCCAAGACTCCAGATCTTGGCGTGAGATGACATCGAGGATGCGCAGTGATTTGCCCGGCCGCCAGCGCACGATCATGCGGTAATCGGCGCTGAGACGGATCCGATAGTGTTCTGGTAGCCGTTTGATTGGCGTAGTCTGCTGCCAGATCGCAGGTTCGTGGGCCGCGAATCGCCCTGCCGCCAGGATGGCTTTGGCAGCAAGGGGCGGCGGCAGCGACTCGCAGGTTTTCCGAAAAGCGTCCGTATAGTCCGGCAGGGTGGGTCTGCCCGAGGGCGTTATCGAGACGGCGTCCGTCTCAGGACTGGCCTGTTCCGTTGGCGGAATCTCCTTAGACAAGGCTGAACGCTTCTTGCGTTCTTCTTCCAGCATTCGCCGCAGTTGACCACGCTGTTCTTGCTGTTTGCCGATTTCCGCTTTCAGTCCCGCCACCTGGAGGCGTAGCCGCTGTAGTGTCGCCTCCCGGTCCTGAGTGTCAGCGGTGTCCGGGCCATGCCCCCCAGCGTCCTCTTTCTGGCTCAGCTGGCGGGCCTGTTCCGCCTTACGTGCGAGCGCTTCGACCCGCTGTTCCATGTCACGCAGGGCTAGTTTCTTATCGCTGAGGGCGGCGCGGGCGGCCTCCAATCGGCTGGAAAGCCGCGCCAGCTCAGCGTTTTCGGCGGCGGCCTGCTCTTTGAGCTGAGTTCGGTCCTCGATCCAGTCGAACAGCGGCTCCGCCGGATCGTTCCAGGGCTCCAGATCCAAATCGACGCGGGCATCACGAATGACATCGAGCAACATCGCGTTATCCAAGTCCCGATCCGGGTGGCTCGCGATGGCAGCCCGCGCAAGCACAATGGCCAGCGCGGGGTAGTGCGATGCACAGTCGTAGACCAGTCGGGTCAATGGTTCGTCAACGTCGGTCTCTTCATCGAAGATCCCGCACACAGACTGGCGGCAATCGTGTTCCAGTGGGTCAAAGCGCTCCGGATTCTCCAGCAGGTCGAAGCGGAACTGGATGGCCTGCGGCCGATACCAGCTGTCCGCCCCGCAGTGATCCCGGATTTTTTGCGCCAGAGCGAGGTCACCCGCTTCCAGGACCTGTTCGATGAGATCTTCGAAATGCCCGGGATCAAATTCGCGCTCACCCGGACGCCGCTCGCATTCCACGAGCATATCGAAGGCGAGCTCGTGCAGGTTGTATTGCAGGGCACAGTGATAGCCGGTCAGCAGTTGGTGACTACCCAGTTCTGACGGCTTCAGCTTTTTCAGTTCGTAGGGCCGCATGTCGTAGATGACCGCTGGATCGTCGACCAGGCCAGGTTGACTCTTCAGCTCGCTCTTCGTGGTCCCGGCGTATTGGGAGGCATCGCGCAGCAATTGCTGATCCTTGCCGTAACAACACTTCTTGTATTTCTTGCCGCTGCCACAGTGGCACGGGTCATTGCGTCCGAGTTTGGGAATCGGGCGCCGCACCGTGTAGTCACCGCCGATGGTGGCCCGGGGTCGGTGTTCGGGTAGGAGATCGGCGAGCTGAAACTTCGTCCAGTGGGGGAGTTCGGGTGCGTCCGGGCTCCCGCCTTGTTCCAGCACCTGCAGCGCTTGGGCGATGAGAAGCTGGTAATCAGACGGCAGCGCCGCGTGCTCGTGCTTCCAGAGGACCTTGCGCACCGGTTGCGGATCCTGATGGAACTTGACGGTCAGTTCAGCCGCCAGGCAGGCGGCGTAGAGTTTGCGCTCCAAAGACATCGCCTCGGTGGCGATCGCGGCCAGCAGCGCCTGGACCGCACTCGCATCCTGCAGCGCGAAACAGGAGGCGGAATCGAGGATATCCGCGCACACGCCGACACAGCGGCAAAGCACGGTAGGATCGAGCTTCACGCCGTTACAGGCGCAGGCCTGCAAGAGCCGGCTCACGGCCTGGTCGTCGCCATCATCGACGCACCTGAGCAGGAGCGGCTCGATCTGTGCGGCGGAGAGCGGGGCGAGTTTGGCGGCAAGCGCACGGATGTCCACCAGGCAGGCGTCGGCCGCGTGAACTGCATCGAGCCATGCGTCTGAAACATCAGTCATGAGCGCACCCCGCGTGTCTGCGGCCAGTTGACCGGCGTCGTATTTGGTCGGCCGGCACCCTGGGAAGCGGAGCGGTCCAGCGTTCCGATATCAACCGTGTCAGCCACCGTTGCATACTATCAGGTCAGGGGTCGTCTGCGACGCAGAATGGTCCGCCTCGCGTCATATGTTCGCCTGTTCGGAGGCGTGGTAGCGGGGACGCTGAGTCTTAACCCGGATATTTCATGAGCAGGCCGAATTTGGTCGCGCTTCGGCGTAGGCGCGCGCGGGCGACAAGTTACGGTTGACGTG
>WOR8_10008917_pt1 | contig 11002 bp, 8 predicted proteins | sample DeeMarSeWOR38_10_FD_19890 | JGI IMG/M metagenome (IMG submission 19890)
CGACCATCAAAGATGTTGTTTTTGATATCGGTGGCGGCATACCGGGCGGCAGAGACTTCAAGGCGGTTCAAATGGGCGGCCCCTCGGGCGGATGCGTGCCAAAGCAATATCTGAATATGCCGATTGATTATGATACCCTTCAGCGCATCGGCGCGATTATGGGATCGGGCGGAATGGTGGTGATGGATGAAAACAATTGTATGGTTGAGATCGCCCGATTTTTTCTCAGCTTTACCCAGTCGGAGTCATGCGGAAAATGCGCACCGTGCCGCCTGGGAACGACCCAGCTGCTGGAGATCCTGACGCGAATTACCGTGGGTGAAGGCTGTCTCGGCGATCTGGACACCATTCGGGAATTGGGCCATACCATCACTGAATCTTCCCTCTGCGGCCTGGGACAGACCTGCGCCAAACCGGCGCTTTCCACCTTAAATTATTTTCTCAAAGAATATGAAGATCATATTTTAGAGCGGCGCTGCGCCGGCGCCACCTGCGATACGATGGTCATCTCCGCCTGCCAGCATGCCTGCCCGGCAGGTATTGATGTGCCCAACTACGTGGCCGCCATTGCAGAGGGCCAGTATGAACAGGCCGTAGAAATTATCCGGGAACGCAATCCGTTTCCGGCGGTTTGCGGCCGCATCTGTATCCACCCGTGTGAATATAAATGCCGGCGAGGCCAGCTGGACTCCCCGGTCGCCATCCGGGCACTCAAACGCTTTGCGTCCGAGTGGTATTTTGAAAATATCGGTCCCGACCGCAATCCGTTTCCGGTAACCCGCAAGGAGAAAGTGGCGATCGTCGGAGCGGGGCCGGCCGGTCTGACCTGCGCCTATTTTCTGGCCAAAATGGGATACCAAACGACCGTCTTTGAAGCTCAACCGGTCGGCGGCGGCATGCTGGCAATTGCCGTGCCGGAATTTCGGCTGCCCCGCAAGGTCATCGAAGAGGAAATCGAATACATTAAAAACTGCGGTGTCGATATTTTATACGACTCACCCGTTGATGCCAACCACACGGTCAATGATCTGCTGGCCGAAGGCTACCAGGCGGTGTTTATCGCCCCGGGAGCGCAAGCCAGCATGCGCAGCGGCATTGTCGGGGAAGACCAGGGGCTGGAAGGACTTCATTACGGCCTTCGATTTTTAACCGACATTCGCACCGGCCGGAATATTCCGCTAAAAGGAAAAGTCATCGTCATCGGCGGCGGCAATGTGGCGATTGATGCCGCCCGCACGGCATTGCGCATGGGCGCAGCGGAGGTCCAAATATTTTATCGCCGCAGCAGAGAAGAAATGCCGGCCTGGGAAAAAGACATCGACGAAGCCCTGGATGAAGGCATCGGATTGAATTTGCACTGGGCTCCCAAACAGATTCTCCACCGACAAGGAAAAGTAACCGGCATGGAATTTGTGGGCAGTCAAACCATTTACGATCAGGACGGTCGCGCCCGGGTGGGTGTTGATGAAGCGTCCGTCCAGGTGGTGGACGCCGATGCGGTGATCATGTCGATCGGACAGGCCCCGGATGCTTCCTTTCTATCCAAAGACAGCCAGATCGAACGCTCCCTGTGGGGCAGCCTGGAGGTCGACCCCAACAAGCTGTCAACCAATATCCAGGGTATTTTTTCCGGGGGAGATTTTATTACCGGCCCCAGTACGGTCATCCAGGCCATCGCCTCCGGAAGACGCGCCGCCATCGCCATCGACAAATACCTGCAAGGTGACAGTGGCCGGGTGGAGATTCTGGATGAAAAGACCACCATGGAATCGAAAGCCGGATTGGCGCTGGACGATGAGACCGCCAAGGATCAGCCTAGAGTCGATCTTGAGATAGAAACCCCGGAAGACCGTATAAAAGACTTCCGCGAAGTCGAAAAAGGCTATTCCGAAAATGAAGAGGCCCATCGTGAAGCCAAGCGCTGCCTGCGATGCGACCTGGAGAAAGAGAGGAGCTAAAAATGATCAGGTCCATAACCCAAAAGAAATCAGACGAAGAGATCGAACGGTTGCTCGAGGGGTTGAACCGGATTTTTATCATTGGATGCGGGACCTGCGTGACGTTGACGCGCACCGGTGGTGAGCCTGAAGTTCGTGCGATGAAAAAAGCGCTGGGCGAAAAAGGCAAAATGGTCACCGGCCAGACGGTGGTTCCGGTGGCCTGTGACAACTTAACCCGTGAGTTTCTGGGCGATTTCGGCGAACAGATCAACCAGGCCGATGCGCTGCTGATCATGACCTGTGCCTATGGTGTTCAAACCATTGCCCGGCAGTTGAAAAAGATGGTGGTGCCAGCGCTGGACACGCTGTTTATCGGAAAGGAAACCGCGGTGGGATTATTTGATGAGATCTGCACTCAGTGCGGCACCTGCATTATCGGGGAAACCGGCGGCATCTGCCCGGTAACCAACTGTCACAAAGGTCTGGTCAACGGGCCCTGCGGTGGTACCAACCACGGCAAATGCGAAATTGACGTCGAAAAAGACTGCGTCTGGACATTGATTTATAATCGCCTCAAGGAACTGCAGCGACTGGATTCCATGCGAAAATATCAAAAACCGCGCAACCACCAGGGAGAGCCCAAGCCCGGTAAATTCAAGCTTCCGGAGGAAGCTTGAATTTAGTTGTTGGAGAGTTCAGGGATTTTACGGGTTTGGTCGCGACATAAATCATCAGCGACTACATCGTGCAAACTCATGCATAAGGGAGCGTAACGAAAGAAAAGCGGTCAAATATAAAATAAGGCGTTCGCCATGAATTCAGCATTGCGTCAGCAAGCGGCTTTAAGGCGGCCAGCTTTTCTTTCGCAACGCGCCCTAATGCATTCAGACAATGCACGATTCCGCTGCTGATAATTCATGCCGCTCGGATCAATAGAAGGGTTAGACAACAACCCGCCTCTTCAGTTATTTGATATAAGATAGAAGGGATAATTGATATGCCAACCAAGTTTAAAGAAGCGCTGAAATCCGGCAAATTCGTGGTCACCAGCGAGGTGGCACCGCCCAAAGGGACAAACCTTGAAAAGTTAGAACACCACATCGAGCTGTTAAAAGACAAAGTCGATGCCATGAATGTCACCGACCATCAGAGTTCGGTAATGCGCTATCCTTCCCTGGGCGGTTGCCTGAAAGTCAAACAGCTGGGCGGAGAAGTCATTTTACAGATGACCTGCCGGGACCGCAACCGGCTGGCCTTGCAGGCTGATCTTCTGTTTGCGTCATCCGTGGGGATTCAAAACGTGTTGTGTTTAACCGGTGACTCCGTTGTTCTGGGCGACCACAAGGATGCCAAAAGCGTTTTTGACCTGGATTCCAGCCAGCTTCTGGAAACCATCCGGATTCTGGAAAGTGGCAAAGACCTCGGCGGCAACGAGCTGGACGGGGAGGTCTCGTTCTGTGCCGGTGCGATCGTAACACCCGAGGCCGACCCGCTTGAACCGCAGCTGATCAAATTTGAAAAAAAGATTGAGGCCGGGGCCGAGTTTATTCAGACCCAGGCGGTTTATGACCTGGACAAATTCAAAAAATTTATGGATTATGCCCGGCAATTTAACGTAAAAATTCTGGCGGGCATCATTCTGCTGACATCCGCCCCCATGGCGCGTTTCATGAATAAAAATATCGCCGGTGTTTTTGTCCCTCAGGATTTAATCGATGAACTGGCAGCCGCGCCAAAGGGCCAAGCCATCACCAAAGGCATCGAAATCGCCGGGCGCATGATCAAGCGCATTTATGATGAAAAGATGTGTGACGGCGTGCACATCATGGCCATCGGCAAAGAAGAACTGGTGCCGGACATAATGGCGGCTGCCGGTCTGGTATAAATTCCAGCCAGCTTCAAACAAAAATATACGGTTATGCAAAACGCCCGCGTAATGCGCTAACCCCCACGAAGAGCACGAAGATTACGAATAAAGGATGGCTGGATTTCCCGTTTGAACTTCGTGGTGAGGCAACAATCGGATCAATTCAACTGGTGCTTTCCGAATAACCACTTGGAAATATGATCTTGCCGAGTTCGACAAACCTTTCTCAATCCGCATCTGCAATCCGTGCTGCTCTATAAATTCTTTACACCCCAACTACTTTTTTGTTATTAAACATGCCGCACGGAAAAACAATCCATTCCATCAAGAGATGTCAGATGCGAACAAAATGGTATGTGAAAAGATCATCAATAGCGGGCTTGCTGGTGGTTGTGCTGGTAATGGCAGGCTTTTCATCAGATCTGTCTGCCCAGGATGCCGAAACACCGGTTACACTGAAGGTGGCGCTGCTGCCGATCCTGGATTCCTTTCCCTTCCACGCCGCCCTGGCAAAGGGTTATTTTGACCGCTACGGTGTTGCCGTCAGCGCGGTGCCGGTGGGCAGCGGCCTGGAAAGAGATCAGCTCATGCAGTCCGGCGCCATTGACGGCATGCTCAACGAAATGGCCACGACCGCCAACTTCAACCGCGAAGGCATCCAGGTTCAGGTGATCTTAACTGCCCGTAAAGCCTATCCGAATTACCCTTTATTTCGCATATTGGCGGCACCCGGCAGCGGCCTGTCTGCCCCGGCGGACCTGAATGGCATGCCAATCGGCATCTCAAAAAACACCATCATCGAATACGTTACGGATCGATTGCTGGCAGCCGGCGGATTGGCTCCCGATCAAATTACCAAAAAATCCGTTCCCGTCATTCCCGAGCGTTATCAATTACTGCTGCAGGGTCAGATAAAGGCAGCTACCCTGCCGGATCCGCTGGCCAAAAGCGCTCTTGAGGCCGGTGCCGTTGCGGTGATTGAAGATTCAAGCCATCCACAATATAGTGTCAGCGTTTTGAGCTTCGGCATCCAGGCCCTGCACGCCAAGGCGAATGCGGTTCGTCAATTTTTAAAGGCCTGGAACCGCGCGGCGCAAGATATTAACGCCGACCCCGAGTCATTCCGCAGCCTTTTGCTTCAAAAAATCCGGGTGCCGAAAAACATCCAGCAAACATACCGTATTCCTCCTTTCCCCATTCGCGAAGTGCCTAGTGCCGAACAATGGGCAGATGTGATGGTCTGGATGGTGTCAAAAGGCTTGCTGGAGGTACCGCTTCCATATGAGGAATCCATTACCACCGATTACCTGCCATGAGGGAGGAACACCTGAATTTTGCCCCGTTTTGCAGGGTGAAGCGCCTGATTTTAGGATACCCGGGAGCGCCTCATGAAAATTCAGGAACAATGCGATACGATGATTGCGATCAACCATTTAACTTTTGCCTACAGCGGGCAGCCACCCATTTTTCAGGATTATAATTTGCAGATCGGCCGCGGTGAAGCGCTTTCAGTCATCGGTCCATCGGGCTGCGGCAAAACCACCCTGCTTTATTTACTCGCTGGTTTGCGTTACCCCCGCTCGGGCAGTATTTTCATCGACGACAGGCCCATTTCCCGCCCCCGGCCGCGCAGCGGGCTGGTGCTGCAGGACCACGGTTTGTTACCCTGGCAAACCGTCAGACAGAATGCCCGTCTGGGTCTGACCATCTGGGGATTTTACGGATCCGACGGCCGGCATGCCCCGGCCGATGAAAAGCTGGTTTCGGCCGAGGCCGATCAACGGGTAGACGCCTGGCTTAAAAAGCTGGGAATCGAGGGTCTGAGGGATCAATATCCCCTGCAGCTCTCCCGCGGACAGCGGCAGCGCACGGCCATTGCCCGCACTCTGGCCATGCAACCGGATTTACTGATGATGGATGAACCCTTCTCAGCTCTGGATGCCCCCACGCGCGAAGATCTGCAGCATTTTATTATCAATTTACATCTTGAGTCGGACTTAACCTACGTGATCGTCACCCATGACATTGAGGTTGCAGTGCTTATGGGCAAAAAAATATTGGTCTTACAAAAGGGGTGCAACCGGGAAGCCCAGATTACTGGCAATGCCTTATTCGGTCAGATGGACCGTCGCCGACAGGATGAATTTCAGCAAAAATGTGAAGATTTACGCCAATTGTTGGGATCTCTGAAATGAGCCGCCGGTTAAATTCACGCGCAGCCCTCATGGGTCTGTTGATGTTTTTTGTATTCTGGCAGCTGCTGGCCTGGCTGATCCGCCGGCCGATCATGCCCTCACCGCTTGAGGTTGTGCCGCTCTTCGGAGTCGGTTTATTCGGCAATCTGGGAATTCACTTTCTGGCCAGCACCGCCCGCGTCCTGGCGGCCATCGGGCTGGCAGTCGTCACCGCCGTGCCCATCGGGCTGGGCCTGGGACAGACTCCCAAAGTTGATCGCATCTTCGCGCCGCTGATCGCCATTGTCTACCCGATCCCTAAAATTGTGTTGTTGCCGGTTATCTATGTTTTGATGGGCATCACGGATATTTCCAAAATTTTTCTGATCGCCCTGATCATTTTTTTTCAGATTCTGGTGGTGGTCAGAGATGAAGCTGCAAATCTGCATCCGGAGTTGATTCTATCGGTGCGTTCGCTGGGTGCCGGCCGTCGGGCGCTTTTCCGGTATGTATACTTTCCGGCATCTCTGCCGGCCGTGTTGACGGCGCTGCGCGTCTCGGTCGGCACCGCCATCGCGGTGCTGTTTATCGCCGAGCAGTCCCTAACCACTTATGGCCTGGGATATTATATCGTTGTCGAGACCTATCAGGTGCTCAGATATTCTGAGATGTATGCCGGCATCCTGGCCATGAGTCTGCTGGGCCTCATCCTATATTTTGTGATTTACAATTTGGAGGGGAAAGTAAACCGCTATCGGGCGGAGGAACCAAATTGAATCGCGGCGATTCTTGAACCGCAGAATATCGAAGTAAGACGCATGGCCTCGGGATCTAAAAACTTCCGCGGTTGGATATTCCTTGTTTGATATTCGATATTCGATATTCTATTCGATAGTAACATGACCGCTAAAAAAAATGTGAACAACTCGAATGTCAGCGCCTGGATGCTTGCGGTCCGACCCCGGACCTTACCCGCCGCAATTTCGCCGGTGATCGTGGGATCGGCAATGGCCGTCGCCGACGAGCATTTTGCCTGGCTTCCGGCAGCCGCCGCTTTGATGGTGGCATTGCTTCTGCAAATTGGTGTCAATCTGGCAAATGATTATTTCGATTATGTGAAAGGCATCGATACGGAAGACCGCCTGGGTCCGGCCCGGGTCACCCAGAGCGGACTTATTCCGGCCGGACAGGTCAAACGCGCGATGCTTCTCACAATGGGCGCCAGCCTGCTGCCCGGCATCTACCTGCTGATCGCGGGCGGCTGGCCCGTTTTTTTAATCGGAATTGCCTGTATCTGCGCAGCGCTGGCCTATAGCGGCGGCCCTTTTCCGCTGGCTTCCCACGGACTGGGCGATCTTTTCGTTTTTATTTTTTTCGGTCTGGTGGCGGTTTGTGGCACCTATTATGTCCAGGCGCTGCAGGTGACCCGGATGGTCCTGTTAATGGGAGTGCTCGAGGGGCTATTGATCACGGCCATTCTGGTGGTCAATAATCTGAGGGATATTCAAACCGATCGTCAGAGTGGCAAACGCACCCTGGCGGTCATCCTCGGTGAACGCGGATCCAGGATTGAGTACCTGCTGTTGCTCAGCATCGCTTACGCCATTCCCATCATCCTGTGGCTGAGCAACCGCGGTTCGGCCTGGATAATCCTGCCTTTTTTTTCTCTGCCGCTGGCCGGGTCGCAGATGCGTTTTGTCTGGAAAAGCGCCGGCGGCCAAATGCTCAATCAGGCGCTAAGCAATACGGCTAGGCTGGCACTGGTTTACAGTCTGCTCTTATCAGCCGGCGTGATCCTATCTCTATAACAATTTTAGAAGTGATTTCACTGCCGCATAGGCGGAGGCGATGGCCAGTCCTGAGCCACATTTCATTCGCATCCAATCCTGGTGGGCCAAAATGGAGCCCGCGGCAAAAAGCGTTGGAAATGCGCACTTGCCGGTTTTACCCAATGGCCGAAAATAATCGTCAATTTCCAAACCGGCACGGTTGAGAGGATGCCCTTTTGGATCCAAAAAATTTTTCGAATGCCAGTTCGCCCGGCTTTCGGGCTGGTGCACCGGAAGTTGATCGGATGCTGCGCTTTTTCTCTGCATCGCCGATATCGAGCACGAAAAATCGCTGCCTTTCGTGCCGCACGCGCAACACCTGCTGATGCGAGATCAAATCGACACCTTTCAGCGGCAAATGCTGTTCAAACGCCTCTTTTAATCGAAGACCCGCCACTGATGGGGCTATGGTTGGGATTTCAAACAACGGAACCCCGATGCGCTCTTGCAGATCGACCATTACCTCCACACTGCGATGGATACCCAGTATCGCCGGCAAACCGACTATTTTTGCCCCCTCTAGATGAGGACGGATAAGCCGGGCAAGTTGCTCCCGATTTGACGCAACTTCCAGTGCGCGGGCCATACGCTCGGCGTAAACTTCGTTAAATGACCGGGATCCGGGAAATTCAACGCGTGCAAAAGACATATCCGGCCATTTGTGCGCCAGCGTCTGGCTAATTTGACGGGCACTGAAGCCTTTCAGCCCTCGAAAATCGACAATTAAGCAAGGGGTCTTATTTTTGAGCGCCATGGCACCTTTCCACATCGTCAGGGGCAGACAATAGGTCAGCTTGGAAGTTCCCATGGATGTGACAACTTCCTGGTTGCGTCTTTTATGGCGTTTGTATTCAAGCCCTGCATCGTTCAAAAAAACCAGAAATTCATCAAAAGCGGTTTGAATATGCTCCTTTTTTATACGGGCGTAAGGATGCTGGGGAATGTCTCGAATGAGTGCGTTGATACCGGCCCAGGGGTCCCGCCAGGTTTTCTTTTTCTCGATCGGGTGAACCCCCAGCAAATCCAGCAGGCCGCTGGCAAACAGAAGCTCGCTGGCACCTCCCGTCTGTATGGTGAATAATCCCTGATTTGCCGCAAACAGCGCCGCCGCCATGCCGGTGATGCCGGCGCCGATAATGCAAATATCGTATGTGACAGGTTCCGTATCGGTCATTGATGTGAACTGTTCTGGGTTAACATTTTGATGGCGTCTCGGCTTCCAGGCGTCACAAACATATCGCTACAAGGCTGGGAAGCTTGAAGGCTCAAAAGCTTCACCGCTTCGAGCTTCCTGGCTTCCCAGCTTCTAGCCTGATGATAGCTCCAAACCAAAAAGCCCGCAATGAATGGCCTCCTGCAACTGCTCCTGGATCAGGCCCGTATCCCATAGCATTGGGCGCAAACCTGTCCAGCGTGATCCCAGAAATGCCTTGAGGTCGTCCAATCCTCGCGTCGCATTCAATTCACCCCTGTCATACATGTATGCGGAAATCCTGATGCCACAAAATGCTCCCTGACAGGTTCCCTTACCGATGCGGCTGCGCCGGCCGATGGTATTGAGATCGGGTGTGGACTTCTGGTAGCGAATTGTATGGATAACCGTATTGATCACACTTTTGGGGACCATTTCACATTCACAAAGCAACACATCGTCAGTATTTTTTCGATTCAACCAGTACCTGGGCGCCAGACCGGCCATGGTCCATTTGCAATCATCTCGCGGCGGCAATGGTTGGGTGCGGGTCAGGCAGGGCCGGGCAACTCCGAGCCGTTTGCACACCAGATCCGAGGTTTCTTCGGCCATTTTGCGATAGGTGGTCAGCTTGCCGCCGACAATCGAAATAAGATTTTCAATGCCTTCAGCGGTGTGATCTAAAAGGGCAAAACCGCGGCTGAGAGCGCGACCGTTATCAAGCGATTTAGAGCCAACCAGCGGCCTGACGCCGGCATAGGCCCTGATAAAGCGAGTCGAATTTAAGGCCGGTACCATCGCAGCAGCGGTATCGATGAGATGGTCGATTTCCGGAATGGTGGGGCGAATATCCTCCAACGAAACCAGGGGAATCGAAGTCGTTCCCAGAATCGATACGGTCCCGCCTGGAACCAGGATGTCGGCATCGGATGAAGGACGCAGGCGATTCAACACCCTGTAAGAAATGCGCTCGTCGGTAATCAACAGGCTACCCTTTGAGTAGAGAATATCGATATGGGCACCGGTCAGTGCAACCACTTCAGCGGCCCAGGCACCGGTGGCATTGATCACCTGATGGGCTTCAACCGTTATTTTTTCACCGGTTTTGACATTTTGAAAATGGGCCAGCTGAATCCGCCTGTGTTTTTGGGTGAACCCCACCAGTTTGGTGTTCAGTAACAGGGTGCATCCCAGCTCAATGGCCTGGCCGATGTTTTCCAGAGAAAGCCGAAACGGGTCAACGGAAGCATCTTCAACCATGTATGCTGCGATTAATTTTTCCGAGAGCAGCGGTTCAATTTCGCGAGCTTCTCGGACATCCAAATCCCGCACCGGAATTCCACTTTCGGCACACAGGTGGGGAAAATCCGCCACGTAGTTTTCATCATCGCCCTCCACCGCAACAAACAGCCCGCCCATATCTTCAATACATTGGGGCGCCATCTTTTTGAGCAAATTTCCCTCTTCCCGGCATTCTCTGGCCGTTTGCGGATCGGTGCGCACATAGCGCGCGCCACTGTGCAAGAGCCCGTGGTTGGCTCCTGAAGCACCGGAATTTACGTCCCGGCGTTCCGTCAGGATGCAATCCACTCCACGCAACGCCAGATCCCGTGCAATGCCCGCTCCGGTAATCCCGGCACCAATGATTAAAACCTGAGTTTTTAGTAAGGACATCGTTTTTTTCTGGGAGGGTTATATTTGGAGTTTAAATCAAGACAATATCATACACTTTTGCGGGTTCAAAAACAGATAGAGCTCCTGGCCTTCTTCTTGCGGCAGGTAATGCGGAACCTGCACCCGGATCATCGTGTCATTGACGTTGATGAAAAAAAACAAAAAGTTGCCCAGATAGGCCTTGTGGGCAATGGTGCCTTTAAACACGTTCGCAGCCGCTTGAGGCGGTTCTGTAAATATTTCCACATCTTCGGGACGTATGGATGCATACACCCGGGACCCGGCTGATACGGTCATGCCGTCGGGCGTCATGCAGACCATCTTAT
>WOR8_10006734_pt1 | contig 10999 bp, 7 predicted proteins | sample DeeMarSeWOR38_10_FD_19890 | JGI IMG/M metagenome (IMG submission 19890)
GCTAATCCAGTCTCTTCCTGTACTGACAAATTTAATTTTCCGACAAAGTTTCCGGGCTTAATTATCTTTGGTAATATTTTAACCGGCAGTCTAAGCCGATTAAAAATATCCGAACACCATTCATCGCAATCTGCCTTTAGAAATTGTGTTGTACTGGCATTGGTCAATTCTGCCACTTTTTCTCCTGTCATCCAAAAATTGAGCAGGTCAGGAATCATCAACAATTTTTCGCTCGTTTTTAAACTTTCCGGGTGATATAATTTTTGAGCATATAACTGATAAAGCGTATTTATTGGCATGAACTGAATGCCGGTAAGTTGATAAAGGTCTGATTTTGGGATTATTTCAAACACTTTCTCCATCACGTCTTCTGTTCTGCTGTCTCGATAACTGTAGGGGAGGTTCACAAATTCATCATATTTGTTCAATAAGGCATAATCCACACCCCAGGTGCAAATCCCAATACCCTTCAACTCAGCATTACGGCATTTATGGAGACCGGAGAGCATTTCTTCAAATAATCTCACGAGCGGCCAATAATAGTGCTTTTGTATTTTTACCGGTCCGTTATGGAAACGATGGATCTCCGACAATTTCAGCCGGGATTTTTCAAAGGTTCCTGTCAGTGCACGTCCACTGGCGGCACCTAAATCATAGGCAAGATAAGTGGCCATTAGCTAATCTTTACTTCTTATATAATACATACCGAAAATAAAGTAAATAATCGTTAACCAGATAAGTGAATTCTTCATAAAAGCCATATTTTCTACAAAATTTTCAGATCCCATAACAAAGACCATTAACGGAATTACAAAACAGAAGATCAAAGCGACCAGGGCTATAAGTGCGGCAATAATAGAAATCCAGTTGCGACTTTCCTCAGATTTTTCAGTTTTTACTTCAATTTTTTCAGTTTGCCTCTCATTTGCCGGTTTGGCTTCCGATGTCTCACGACCGGCCTTTCGGGCTCCGGCGAGGGGTGATAATACCAGATATAATACTGATGTTAAAATCCAGACCGGTACAAACAAAAAGAAAAGATGTATGGTCTCATTGATCCAGAAAAAACTGGCAACAACGACGGCCGTTATCCAGGATAATAATGCCGGCCAATTGAGAAGCTTCTCTTGAATCGATATCCAGTACCTGGTATATCCAAATTTTGGAAATACATAGTGTTCGACGATGACAATCGCTCCCACAGGGGCGAGCAGTAATCCATATATTCCCACAAAATCGAGGAGTTTTGTAAAGACAAAAGGGAAACAGGCAATAATGGTTGTAAGAGTCCCGGCGACAAGTGTTACCACCCAGCGTGGCCAGTTAGGAGTAATGACCTGAAGGGCTAGACCGGCACGATATAAAGTTGGATTCGAAGTCGTCCAACCGGCAATGACGACAGCAATCGCCCCGGTTGTTCCCAGGGCAAAATAGGCGATTGCACCAGAATCAAGATTTGGAAGAATGGTATCCATTGCCAATGCTGTCGTAGCCCCCATGATGCCGGCACAAATCCAGGCCAGATAGTGACCAAGAAACATACCAAATGCAGAATATAATCCATAGGAGACCTTTTTTGCGTATCGGAATATGGCCATGTCCGAAAGGCCTATGTGCATCGCAAGGTTGCATATCCAGGCAAAGGCAGCTACATGCCAAAATCCCAGTGATGATCCACCGCTTATCGCCTCTCCTGTCCAGATTGTATTTTTGGCCAGATACCAGAGGTTATCAAGACTTTTAATGCTTCCAATTTCTGGTACCTGGGAGGCAAGGATCGGCAGACAAACCAGTCCACCAGCAATAAACATTAAAAACATCCAGGGTGAACAAAGTGTAGAAAATTGTGATAGCCGTTTAAAGCCAAGGATTGCCAATGTAACGACAACTGCTCCCACAAAAATAACGGCCACCACAAAGCGCCAGTCTTCCGGATACCAATGGGTTTGAGGTGGAATATTAAACGGTAAGCGCACAGCGGAAGCCGAAACAGTAATCATCGCTCCGGCAAGAATACAATAGAGCACGGCATTCAATATATTGTAGATGACCATGACATATGGTCCTGTAATTTTTCGTAAATACCAATAAAGTGTCAAACGGGTTTTCACAGCAATAGGCGCCGTAACAAAGGTCCAGGATAATACTGCTAATAAATTGCCTAATATTAAACCGAATATGATATCTGCAGCACCTGCACCCCAGCTGACAAAAAGTGCACCGATCACAAATTCAGTGGCAGCAACATGCTCTCCTGCATATAATCCGGCAAAATATCTACCGGTATGTAATTTCGAATCCGCTATTGGTTCCCTGTCAAATTCATACAGTCCATCAAGTTTTGATACCACACTTGAAGATGTTTTCTGCCCAACCATAGCCTCCACCTTTCTGATTGTGTAACTGCTTAGCCTCGCTTCGAGAGAACCTCATTTTCGTATTTGTACACGTCATTCAACCATTGATCTCCACCGGGTGTATTATGTTTATAACAGTGATATTCCCATACCAGTCCAAATGGGAGCGTCTTTATCTCCTCCATTAAGGCCAGTCGGGAAGTGAAATTACCCTCCTTTTCAAAGTTGGATAGTTTTTCATAGGGGGTAAGCAAAGAAAATAATAATGCCTTTAACATACTTCGCGTACCAATCACCCAGGCAGCTATTCGATTGATGCTGGCATCAAAAAAATCTAGTCCAATGTGAATCCGTTCGAGAAAGTTGCCCTGTATTATCTCTTTGGCGATTGCATATAAATCATCCGACATGATAACGACATGATCACTATCCCAACGTACACCTCTGCTCACATGTAATAAAATTTTATCGATATATAATAAAACTGATGAAAGTTTGTCAGCAATCGTTTCGGTCGGGTGATAATGTCCGGCATCAAGACACAGCAGCTTATTATTCTTAATTGCATATCCCAGATAAAATTCATGTGAACCGACAACATAACTCTCTGATCCGATTCCAAATAGTTTCGACTCTACAGAATCTAAATTATACTGTGGATCAATATTGGTAGCGAAAATTTTATCTAAAGATTTTTCAAGTAGTATCCTGGGCGTAAGTCTGTCGGCGGGGATATCTTTAAATCCGTCAGGTATCCAAAAATTAGTAATGCAAGTTGTATTTAATTTTTTTCCAATAAATTCACCAATTTCACGGCAACGAATTCCGTGTTCAATCCAGAAGTTGCGGATTCCTTGATCATATGACGCTAAGGTAAACCCACTATCTGCTTTAGGGTGTGCGAAGTAAGAGGGATTAAAATCGATACCTATACCCTTTTTTTTAGCCCAGGCTATCCAGTTTGAGAAGTGTTCGGGTGTTAGTTCGTCGCGGTCCACTCTCTTACCATTTGTCTCAGCGTATTTTGCATGCAAATTCAGTCGATGAGTTCCCGGAATAAGTTTGAATGCCTGATCAAGGTCATCCCGTAATTCATCTGCTGTTCTTGCTTTTCCCGGGTAATTCCCGGTAGCCTGAATTCCACCGCCATCAAGGGCTTCAATATTGTCGAATCCCTCAATATCATCTCCCTGCCAGCAGTGTATCGAAATTTTCACTGTTTCCAGAATTTTCAACGCCGTTTCTAGATCAATATCATAGGCGCTATAAATTTCCTTTGCTACCTTAAAGGAGTTTTCAATTTGATCCCCGCTTTGTTTCATATGCATCTCCCTTAAATAATAGGTCAAGGGTGCTCAATCATATTCCTTTGTATTTGCCTACGAGAATTATGTAACCATCTAAATTATCAGAATTCAGATTTGTTCACTTAATGATGTTATTTGAGTTAATTCCAGTTTTCGAAATTCAACTTCCGCACCTTCTGCCTGCAAAGCAATCTGTCCTTTGCTGGCAGTACATTTATTACCATAGTTTACCATATCACCATTTACCCAGACTTTTATTGCATCATCCAGGCATTCAATAATCATTGTATTCCAGTCTCCAACAGGATTTTCTGAACCATCTGTTAAGTTTTGAATGTGACGTTTTTTTCCTTCAGTGATTCCCCATTCTTCTTTGGGGCCGCGACGATGTTCCATATCCGGAACAGTAATATCTTCAACTATACACCAGAAATCGCCGGCGTGTTCATGCTGCATTTGTACCTCTAACGATTTCGGAAACATCTTGTACAAAGCTCTTGGTGTTGATGCATGGACTAAAACGCCACAATTTCCAGGTTCATCTGAAAAACGATACTGTACTTCAATCCGGTAATTTTGATATTCCTCATCCGTAATCAAATGTCCTCGCGGTTCTCCGAGACTAACCAATATTCCATCACGAACTATAAAAGCGCTTTCCGAATCAGGATTATCATCCAGTGCAGGTATATCCATATGCCATCCACTTAAATCTTTGCCATTGAAGAGAGCAATAGATTCCGGCGTTGAGCTACACGAAAAAAAAATAAAAATGCAAATACTAATAATACTTAAATATTTCATTTAAACGCCTCCTTACTTTGTCCTGTTGTTTTCACTTTTAACAAATTCATTTTTAGAGCAATTCTAAGCGTAGACATTCTCAAAACAACTATAATACTTCATCCGGGCTATCCCTGTTACTTATCCTGTCAATAATAACCGCTATTAATATAACCAGACCCTTGATTACCTGCTGCCAAAATGGAGAAACGTTTAGAAGCACCAATCCATTATTGAGTACGCCAATGATTAGGGCACCCTGCACCGTTCCCATAATCGAACCTCTGCCACCTGAGAGCGATGTACCGCCAATTACAACGGCGGCAATGGAATCGAGCTCATATCCCATCCCGGCATTTGGTTGTGCAGAGTCTAATCGTGAAGTGACAATCAAACCACCAACAGCTGATAGAGCGCCGGCAATAATATATACAATTGTTTTAATTTTTTTGACATTCAATCCGGAAAGGAGTGAAGCTTTTTCATTTCCGCCAACTGCATAAATATAACGGCCGAGTCGGGTTCTAATCGCTATCACAACAGCCAGAATGACGATAATCGCAGATATCCACACAGGCATTGGGATTCCCAAAAACCATCCGGTTCCAAAAAATGTGAAAGAATCACCCAGACCTGTGATTGGGAATCCACCGGTCCATAACAATGTCAATCCTCGGGCCACTGTAAGCATAGCAAGAGTTGCCACAAAAGGAGGAACCCTAAAACGAGTGATCATGATACCGTTGAATCCACCCAAAACTGCTCCAGCTCCTGTCCCTGCCAGTATTGCTCCTAACAGCGTAAATCCGATAAATAAATCAAATTCCGGAATTTGAATACCATTTTTGTATAAACCGGCACTCACTGCACCACAAAAGGCTAATATAGATCCGACCGAAAGATCAATTCCACCGGTTAAAATTACCAGTGTCATACCAACAGATATACAAACATTGACCGATATTTGCCGCATGACATTCCAAAAATTATCTACAGTCATAAATTTATCTGAAAGCAACATCATGACAATGATCATCAGAAATAAGGCAATTAAGGAATGAAACTTTATCAGATATGATTTCCAGTCGTTCGTATGCATAAGATTTATTGGTTGAGATAAAGGTGATACTGATCAGGCAATGCTGCCTTGATTATTTTTTCTTCTGTAAATTCTTTACGAAAAAATTCAGCTGTTTTTTTACCTTCAGTGAGGACGATGATTCTATCCGAGATCGCCAAAATCTCAGGTAATTCAGAAGAAATGATTATAACAGCTAATCCATCTGATGCCAGTTGACTGATTAGTTGATAGATTTCGTTTTTCGCATTCACATCAACACCGCGGGTTGGCTCATCCAGCAAGAGAATAAGCGGATCGGTGATTAACCACTTTGCAAGCACTACTTTTTGTTGATTTCCACCACTTAATTTATCTACAATCTGGCCGACTGTGGGTGTTTTAATTCCAACTCGATCTTTGTAATTATCTGCAAGTTTATCTTCCATCTTTTTACTCAAAAATCCGAATGATTCAACTTGTTTAATTCCGGCCAGGCTAACGTTTTCAGCAACTGACATCTGGATCACCAATCCCTCATCTTTTCTGTTTTCGGTAACAAAACCGATTCCCGCATCAATAGCTTGCTCCGGTGAATTAATACTCACAGAGTTTCCGTTTATAATAATTTCGCCTGATGATATAGTTGGATGCATGCCAAAGAGTGTTTCAAACAATTCTGTGCGTCCTGCACCCATCAATCCATAAATGCCCAGAATTTCTCTTTGACGGACTACAAAACTAACATTTTTTACAATAAAGTCCTTGGAACCAGCTGAGCGTAGGAGCGATAGATTTTCAACTCGAAGTACTTCATTACCCGGATTCAATGTTGACTTCACAAAAAAATCATCCACTTCCCTGCCGACCATTGAGTGAATAATGGTTTCTTTGTCGACTTCATCAATTGGTGACGTGTTAATCAGTTTTCCATCCCTTAAAACACTCACATTTGAGGCTATCCTGAACAGTTCATCCAATTTATGAGTGATATAAATAACCGCCACATTCCTTTCTCTAAGTGATTCAATGATTGAAAAAAGTATATCAATCTCCTTTTCACTAATCGCTGAGGTTGGTTCATCCATGATCAGAATTCTTGCTTCTACATGTAATGCCCTGGCAATTTCGATGAGCTGTTGCTGACCGACACGTAGATCAGAAACCCGGACCGTCGGATTTATATCCAGTTCAAGTTTTTCAAGCAATTCCAGAGTGACTGATCTCATTTTACTTCTATCAAGAAATCCAAAACGATCTGTTTCTTCCCCACCTAAAAAGATATTTTCTGCTACAGTTAAATTTGGAATTAAATTTAATTCCTGATGTATAATGGATATCCCCTCTATTTGGGCGTCCCGGGGATTTCTAAACATGACTTCTTTACCATCGAGAATTATTTTTCCAGTATAGTCTGTATATACCCCGCAGAGTATCTTCATTAATGTAGATTTCCCGGCACCATTTTCACCAACCACCGCATTCACTTGTCCGCAAAATATTCGAAGATCGACCTTGTCAAGAGCAAGTACACCGGGGAACTCTTTGGAGATGGATCTCGTCTTTAAAATCAAGTTATCTGTATCTGTTTTATTTTGATTTAACATATGACACTGATAAGGGAACTATCTGTAAAGAGGCAAAATTAATATTATTTTCATTGATTTCAATTGCCCCGATAAATTTTAATGTATCCTCAATTTTAACACTATCGATGAAGGAAGGTATGACTTCACTCAGCACGATTTTATTTATCTCATTTGAAATAGCATTAAATTCCATCGTGCTGGTAAAATCACTCACCTGAATCACCCGGGAAGCATCCCTAATTGCATTTCCAAAAATATAGTCAGTTTGGATAATAATGGTATCCTTTCCTGTCTCATTAAGCTCTAATACAATGCCATCTTGCTTGATATTCGTAATCCTTCCCATACCTTTAACAAGAAAAGCATGCGTCCTTGAAACACCTACTGTACCGCCATAATGATCGATTGCCTGATTTAAATCTGATTGAAGGAGTGATAAAAGTGCGGTGATTTCCACAGCATTATCTAAGATCTCAGGCAATATAGTATTCCAGAAATTGCGAGCATAGACCCTTGCATCAAAAATCTGAGAGTTTTTTTTCTCATTGTGCCTGGTTAAGGATTCGAAATAAACTGAGTGATAAACCACAAAGCATAAAAGAATTACAAAAAGAGTGTTCCTTAAACTAATTAATTTGTGATGGATTGACATTGAAATGATTATTGTTTTGCAACCGATAAATAATTCCCAACGTTTTCACGGGTGACTAATTCTACGGCTACCGGTATTTTTTGATCAAACTCATTCTGACCGTTTAGATATTTATCAGCCATATCTACCGCCGTTTTGGCAACAAGTTCCGGAAACTGTTTGCCGGTGGCAACCAGTTTTTTTTCGCTAATAGAGTTCAAGGCATCATCGATACCATCAAATCCAAAAACGAGAATCTGATCAGCTTTATTTGCTGCTGCTAAAGCCTGATAAGCACCGATCGCCATTTCATCATTACAGCAGAATACGGCTTGAATATCCTGAAATCCCTGAAGAATTGATTCCATTACCTCCATTGCTTTGTTTCGGTCAAAATCTGCACTCTGCTGGACAACCATCTTCAGTTCCGGATACTTATCTACAACGCTGTGAAAACCTCTGGATCTATTCCAGGTGTTGTTATCGCCAACGAGCCCGAGCAATTCGACATAGTTACCTGTTTTGTTCAGTTTCTTAACAAAATATTGTCCCAATGCTACACAGCCGGAATAATTATCCGAGAGTACCTGACAGACTGCTGCATCACTGGTATTTATTTCTCTATCCATACAGAAAGTGGGTATGCCAGCTTCTTTTGCCATAAGGACGTTTGATATAGATCCGTCAGCATCTGTAGGATTAAATACTATCGCATCAAAGTCAGCTGCAATTATATTTTCAAAATGTTCTGCCTCTTTTGCCGTGTTGTTTTGGGAGTCAAATAATGTGACGTCGTATCCTAATTCGGTTACTCTGTTCTTTGCAGTTTCACCGAGTACCACGAAAAATGGATTATTCATAGTTGAAACCACAACCGCTATCTTTTTTGGTTGATTCGTTTTTATATCTGCCTGATCTTTCTTTCCACAAGATGTAAAGACTATAATGATACAAACTATCAAAACTAAACTGGTAACAATAACTTGGTTTTTCATAACCATTCCCTTATAGATAAGACCATCGTGTTATTTTCACAATTTATAACTGAATTTATAATTTCCCGAACCCAATTTCAGGTAAGGAGTATCATGTTCATCAAAATTAATTGAAAATTCTTTTTCTTCAGAAATAGGTTTGCCATCACTTCTAACTTTCTCCATATCATCAAATGGTAAATATACGGTCGCGGTTGTATTTGATGGAATGGTCACTTCAAATGAATCCTGATTCTCACCATATTTCCATGCCGAGGCGGCAAGACCATACATCGTTTTAATCTTAGCTTTAGCATGGGTTAAACCACCACCCGGTTGAGGCCTAAAAATAATATTCTTATATCCGGGATTACTTTCATCAATATTGATACCACCGATTGTACCATACAACCATTTGCCAATGGCCCCGTATGCATAATGATTTAGTGAATTCATTCCCGGATTTTGAAAAGTGGAATCCGGTTTAATCCCATCCCATCGTTCCCATATCGTGGTTGCCCCCATCGTCACCGGATACAGCCAGGAAGGATATTCTTTACGATTTAATAGTAAATATGCCATATCAAGATGACCATTATCTGTCAAAGTCTGACTGATCAGTGGTGTCCCCAGAAATCCGGTCGTTATGTGTTTAAATGCATTAACATTCTTATAGAAATTTTTAGATACTTTTTCCTTTAATTTTTCCGGGATTAAATCCATCGCCAGTGCCAGTGTGTAAGCAGTTTGTGTTTCAGACACTAATTTTCCATTTGGTGTTAAAAACTCATTCGCAAACGCAATTTTTATCTTCTGCACCAGGTCTTCAAGTTCCTCTGCATCTCCCTCTCTACCAAGAATCCGCGCAACTTTACTTAAAAGACCTGTCGAGTAAGCAAAATAAGCGGTTGCAATTAAATCGGTTGTTGTATATGCACCCATATAGGCAGGGCTGCTGTCATCAAACGAAAGCCAGTCACCGTAGTGCCAATCCTCATCCCAAAGATGATCTTCACCAGCTCGTTCTCTCATAAATTGTATCCAGGATTTCATACTCTCATACTGATCCAGCAATATTCGTTTATCTCCATAATTAAGGTAAACAGTCCAAGGGATAACAACCGCTGCATCGCCCCATCCGGTATGTCCTCCATTATCACTGCCCAAAACATTCGGAACGACATCTGAAACCATGCCATTTTCATGCTGATCAAGGGCAAGATCCTGCATCCACTTTGTATAAAATGTTGCCGCATCCATGTTAAAACAGGCCGTAGGTGCAAACACTTGGGCATCACCTGTCCAACCCATTCTCTCATCACGTTGCGGGCAATCTGTCGGGACATCAATAAAATTACCCTTTAATCCCCAGAGGATATTATGCTGAAGTTGATTAACCAATTCATTCGAGCATGAAAAGCTACCAGCTGGTGTCATGTCGGAATGGATAATAATTCCCGTAATATTCTCCAGATCTGGAGTTCCTGGATATCCGGAAATCTCTGCAAAACGAAAACCCTGGAAGGTAAAATGGGGCTCATAGATTTCCTCTCCTTCACCCTTGCAGGTGTATACTATTGTCTGCTTGGCAGAGCGTAAATTCTCAGTGTAAAATCTCCCTTGTTTGTCGAGGGCCTCGGTGTGTCTTATTGTAATTTCATTTCCCTTTTTACCGGTGACTTTTATACGAAGCCGACCGACCATATTTTGTCCCATATCAAAAACATATTTATTATCTTTTGATGCTTTAACCCCGATTGGCTTTATCTCTTCAATCTTACGCACGGATGGTCCATAAGGCGCAACAAGATGTTTTTTAGAAAAATTCTTTTCGTTGACGGTTTTCCAGTCAGAATCATTAAATCCACTTTTTGTCCACCCTGTTAATTCCATTCGGGCATCATAGGTTTCGCCCATATAAATATCAGACATACGTATCGGGCCATTATTTGTCACTTTCCATGACTTATCTGTTACAATTGTTTCCCGACTTCCATCCTCAAAAGTCACTTCCAATTGAGCAAGCACAGCCAATTTCTCACCATAAACATTGCGGTTATCTTTCCATCCCAGATAACCCCTGTACCATCCGTCTCCAACCGTGATACCTATCGCATTTTTTCCCCGGACCAGCAAATCACTCACATCATAAATCTGATATTGTAACCTTTTATTGTAGCTGGTCCAGCCGGGGGTAAACACCTGCTCTCCAATTCGTTTGTTATTAAGGAATCCTTCATATAATCCATGACTTGTAATATAAAGTCGTGCTGATTTGATTTGTTTTGAAAGATCAAATTC
>WOR8_10008510_pt1 | contig 10997 bp, 6 predicted proteins | sample DeeMarSeWOR38_10_FD_19890 | JGI IMG/M metagenome (IMG submission 19890)
GGTTTCCTTGATATTTCAGGAATGATTTACGCTGCAAAAATTACAGAAGTTAAGAGTTTTATGAGAAAATCAGTATGATACCGAACCTTCTCTCTTTATTTCTATAATTCATCTATTGCAGGAAAAGCCAAACATGCCTCATAACAGTATTTGTTGTATTCTTCTTCATTAACTTTACAATATTGTTTACACTTTTCGCCATTTTTATCTATTACTGTCTCCAGGATATTCATTTTCTCAGCAATCTCTTTCTGCTTTATTAAATAATCTACCGTTTGTCCTTTGCCTACGTATTGGCCTTCAACCCAATATCCATCATGAATTTTTCCATCTGAATATATTTTTCTCCCTTGCCCATTTATGCAATCTCCCTGCACACAAGCTCCCTCTCCGCTTAACGAAAAACTAGGAAATAGGCTTAAAATAATAATCAAAAAATAAAGTATGGTTTTCATAACGTTATATTTAATATGCTTGCCATCATCTATGGTTTTGTATTACAAAACCTGACTCAATACATCCAATGGGCATCTTAACTTTTTCTCCCATCACTTCTTTAATATTTTAATGATTTAGTAGTGACTTTCAATTGTACCTTGGTACTAGATAAGAAAAGAGATTTATCAGGGATAATCACTAAAACAACACATTTTGAAAAAAGAAAAATACTACAATGTATCGGTAGGAGGGGATGGGGATAAACTACATATATCTTGCCACAATCATGAATCACTGAGAGTTCTTTTACCATCCAACATATCCACTGGCAATGTGAACTTAAATAAAAAAACCTGCCCGATCTGGGCAGGTTTGAATATATCCAAGAGTTATCTTGATGTTTCAGAAATTATTTCTGACAGTAAAGAGATAGCAGTCATTGAAAGTCTTAAAGTAAATAAAGACAGAACAAATCACACAAAAATACCAAAAAACAGCGCACCAATCCTAGAGCCTGAAAGTGTAATCTTAAAAACACAAGCTTAATGAATTGTGAATGACGATTCCTCGTACTGCAAAGAGCCGTCGTCATACGGTTCAAAGCTCTTACGGCAAAGTCGTTGCGGCCGGGGTGCAGATAGTTGTAAGGTTGCGCGAACTGCTGATAGGCTAATATCATAGTGTTCTTTTCTGTCCTGTTATTCAAAAGGCGGCTAAAGGATAACCATCATCACAAAAAGTTATAATATCGGGAATTTAGAGGCCCAATTTAAGGTATTCACCGATGGTTTTCTTTGCAGTTATCCTGTATGATATTGGGTCGCGGATTCGTACCCATGTTTTGAAGAAGAACAAAAGAAAAGTCGAGGTCGTTGTCATGTACCTGCACAGATATAGCCAAACAGTTGTTGTTTTACTCGCTGCCTGCATTTTTTTCCTGGCAAACAATTGCCTCGGCGAGGAAAAAAAAGAACCACCCGTAAAAGCCAAGCGGCCTCCGCTTTTGGTCACCACCATGGAGGTTGAGAAGGGCGCTATCCAGGCCATGTCGGATTTTGTGGGCACCACCTATTTTGCCAGGGTGTCCGAGGTGGCCGCAGATCTGGAGGGGCTGGTCACCAGAGTAAACTTTGACGAAGGTGACCGAATAGTGAAGGGTGAAGAACTAGTGCAGCTGGACACCCAAATTCTTGAGGCCGAGATTGCCGCGGCTAAAGCAGCTTACGAGCAGAACCTGGTGGACCTTGAAAACGCGGCGCGTGACTTTGAGCGCATCGCGGGGCTGCACCAGGATGGTTCTGTCTCGGAGACCGACTATGACTCCTATAGGGCCAAAAAGCTGCGGCTGGAAAAGCACTCCGCAATGCTGGAGGCCGAGCACAATAGGCTTTTAATCTCCAAAAACAAGAAGAGCATCAGGGCGCCTTTTGGCGGCATCGCTGTCCTGCAGCCGGTGGAGGTCGGCGAGTGGGTGGCCAAGGGAGGCAGCGTGGCGGTGATCGCCGACGACTCGGACATCGAGGTTGAGGTCGAAATCCCTATGGAGATCCTGGAAAACCTGGAAAAGGGACTCGAGGTGCAAATAAGGATAGGCCGCCGGGAATATGAGGGCACCTTTATCTCCTATATTGCACGGGGTGATGTGGCGACTCGCACGTTCACTGCCAGGTTCAGCCTCAAGAACCCCGACTCTATCATCGAGGGGCTTGAAGCGCTCATCTCTCTGCCCAAGGGAGGCGAGACCACCGGGCTGTTGGTGCCCCGTGACGCGGTAGTGGATAAGTACGGCAAGACCTTGGTTTTCCGGGTAGTGGACGGGAAGGCTGTCGAGGTGCCGGTGCGAGTCGGCGGCTACGTCGGGTTGCAGGCAGTAGTAACCAGCGACGATCTGGTGCCGGGCCATGAGATCGTAGTCAAAGGCAGCAGGCGGGTAGAAGACGGCCTGACCCTGCAGTTCAGGTAGCAGCAGCCTATGGACATCATCCGCTATTCCATAGAAAAGCCGGTCACCATCATCTCGGTGATCATCCTGGTAATCATGTTCGGCCTTATCAGCCTGAAGAGGCTGCCATTCCAGCTGAGTCCCACGGTCATTGAGCCTGAGATCACCGTCACCACTACTTGGCGCGGCGCCACGCCTTACGAGATTGAGCGGGAGATAATCGAGGAGCAAGAGAAGACCCTTAAGGGGCTGCCCAACCTGGTGGAGATGGAGAGCGAGTCCCAGAATAGCCGGGGTACTGTAACCCTGCGGTTCAAGGTGGGCACCGATGTGGAGGAGGCCCTGACCCGGGTGTCCAATAAGCTCAACGAGGTGCCATCCTACCCCAGTGATGTGGACAAGCCGGTAGTCAACGCCTCCGGCGCCTCTACCTCACCAGTGGTCTGGATCATCCTGAAGGCCATGGACTCCAACCCGCGACATGTGGAAACCTACCGCACCTTTTTCGAGAACGAGATACGCCAGCATCTGGAGAGGGTCAAGGGCGTCTCCGATCTGTTCATCGGGGCCGGCACCGAGCAGGAGATGCACGTTGTCATTAGGCCGGACCGCATGGCGGCCCTCGGACTGACGGTTTACGACCTGATAGGCGCCCTGCAGAAAGAGAACGTCAACACCTCAGCCGGCACCCTGGAGGTGGGTAGGCAGAAATATCGGATTAGGACCAAGGCCGAGTTCAACTCGGTTGAGGATATAAAATCCGTGGTGCTTCGCTCCGACGGCCAGAAGCGGGTACTATTAAGCGATGTGGCCAGCGTGGAATTCGGCTACGCCAAGAGAAACGGGGTGGTGCTGCACAACGGCACCGGCGGCATGGCAGTCGGCATCCGGCCTGAACCGGGTACCAATATACTGGAGATGACCGACCGCCTGGAGGAGACGGTCAAGCGGCTGAATGAGGAGAAGCTCAAGCCCAACGGCCTTTACTTTCACTGGCTCTATGACCAGCGTTTCTATATCGGCGGGGCCATCAACCTGATCAAGCAAAACATTGTGTTCGGCGGGCTGCTGGCCGTGGCGGTGCTTATGCTGTTCCTGCGCAGCCTGCGGGCCACGGCCGTAGTGGGTCTGGCCATCCCGATCAGCGTCATCGGCACCTTCACCCTGCTCGACATCATGGGCCGCAACCTTAACGTTATCAGCCTGGCGGGCATCGCCTTTGCTGTCGGCATGCTGGTGGACAACGCCATAGTGGTCATCGAAAACATCGACCGGCACCGTAAGATGGGCAAGCCTGCCTATGACGCTGCCCTGAATGGTACCAGGGAGGTTTGGGGTGCAGTCTTAGCCTCTACCGCCACCACGGTCGCTGTGTTTCTGCCCATTGTTTTCATCCAGGAGGAGGCGGGCCAGCTCTTCCGTGACATTGCAATTGCTGTAGTGACCGCCGTAACCCTGAGCCTTTTCGTGTCGGTTTCTGTCATTCCCATGTTTGCCAACAGTTTCTTCGGCCTGAGCCCATTACGGACGGAGAATGCCAAGTCAATCCTAGTGTCGGCCGGCAACTGGCTGTCCACCAGGATCATGGACCTGGTAGCCTTGGCCATTTCCAGCTGGAAGAGTCGGCTAACGACAATCTTCGTGCTGACGGGGCTGGCCTTTTTCTCGGTCTGGGCCCTGCTGCCCAAGATGGAGTACCTGCCCCAGGGTAACCGCAATTTCGTGCTGAGTATACTAGTGCCGCCGCCGGGTCTCTCCAACAACGAGCTCCTGGAGATCGGCAATCATTTCACCGAGATCGCGCGGCCCCACATGAACAAGGATGTCAACGGTCTACCGGGCATTGCCGACATGTTTTACATCGGCCGCGAGGACTTCAACATCGTTGGTGCCCTGAGCACCCACTGGGATCGGGCCGGAGAGCTGCGGCCCCTGTTCTTCCGGATGATCTACTCCATTCCAGGCATGTACGGGGTAAGTCTACAGCCCGGTATCTTCTCGCGGGATATTGGTGCCGGACGCAGCGTGGAACTGGATATCAGCGGCGACGACCTGGAGCGCATCGTGGCAGCCGCCTCCAGGCTTTTTGATAAGATCCGCGATGACATAGACGACACTCAGGTGCGGCCCCTGCCATCCATTGAGCTTTCCTACCCTGAAGCCCAGATAATCCCAAACCGTGACCGGCTTAAGGCCAACGGCATGACCTCCCGCGAGCTGGGCCTCGCCCTAGACGTACTGATGGACGGGACCTGGGTTGGCGACTTCAAGCAGGAGGGCAAAAAAAAGATCGACCTGATCATTAAGTCCGCCGATAAGGGCATCAATACTCCTGAAGATCTCTTTCATTCTCTGCTCGCAACCCCGAAAGGCCAGATGGTGCCGGTATCCAGCCTGGCCAGTCTGGAGCACACCACGGGCATGACCCAGATCCGACACCTAGAGAGGAAACGGACCATAACCCTGCAGATCACACCGCCGGACGACATGGTTTTGCAGGAGGCTCTGGAGATCATTGACGGCGAGATCATCCCTGCAGTGCGTGCCGAGGGGCTGTTTGACGGACTGGAGGTACGCATCAGCGGTGCGGCGGACAAACTCATCCAGACCCGCGACGTCCTGCAGTGGAATTTCATCCTGGCGGCGCTCATTGCCTATCTGCTCATGGCTTCGCTGTTCAGCAACTTCATATACCCGCTGATTATCATGCTGACCATCCCACTGGCCGGAGCCGGCGGCTTCATTGGTCTGAAGCTGTTGAACATCTTCCTGGTGCAGCAGCCCATGGACATACTGACAATGCTCGGCTTCGTCATCCTGATCGGTGTGGTGGTCAACAACGCCATCCTGATCGTACATCAAGCTCTTAATAATATTCACGATAACAACATGGACTACCACGAGGCGGTGCTCGACTCCACCCGCAGCAGGTTGCGGCCCATCTACATGAGCGCTGCCACCAGCATCTTCGGCATGCTGCCCCTGGTCCTGGTGGAGGGTGCTGGCTCCGAGATGTACCGGGGGCTCGGCAGCGTGCTGTTGGGCGGCCTGGCCGTGTCCACCGTGTGCACCGTGTTTGTCATCCCCGCCATTCTGATGTTCGTCATCCCCATGGAGAAGCGGCGTGAGAGAAAACCGGCAGCCAACTGAAAAAATCAGCCGATTCGCTGTTTTCAAGGCCCGCAGCTCAAGGTGGCTCGCCTCTTTTGGTCTGGCTGTCATGCGCTACCGCAACCTGGTGCTGCTGCTCATCGTGGCCGCCGTTGGGCTTTTGAGCTACAACATCCCGAAGCTTTCCATTGCCACCAGCCTGGAGAGCTCCTTCAGGGGCCGCAACCAGGCCATCCGGGAGTACCAGGAGTTCCGGGACATGTTCGGCCGGGACGACAAGATCGTCATCCTGATCAGTTCCGAGGACATCTTCTCCACTCATTTTCTGGCCCGGCTCAAGGAGTTCCACGAGGACCTGGAGAACACCCTGCCCATGGTCAGCGAGGTGGACTCGCTGGTGAATGCCAGGTACATCGAGGGAAAAGAGGGCAGCCTGCAGGTAAACCCGTTCATGGAAACACTGCCGAAGACGGTGAAGGAAGCCGGAGCTCTGCGGCAAAAGGCCCTGGCTTACCCGCTGTACAGCAACGTTTACCTGTCACAGAACAACGACGCCATGATCATGGTCATCAAGACCCAGGCGGTCTCGGCCCTGACCGAGGACGGCAAGCGCATCAGAAACCACGGACGGGGTTTTCTGGCCGGCGAGGAGTTGGAGGCCGGCGTCCCCCTGAAGTCAATTTCCCAGGTCGAGAACATCGCCGTCCTGACCGTCCTAGAGGCGGTGGTCAAGCAGTACAACGCCGAGAATTTCAGCATCGTGTTCAGCGGCACACCGGCGTACCAGTTTCACGTGGAACCGAAGATCAGGAAAAGTTTGATCTACATATCCATCATGGTGCTGTCGCTCACCTTTTTCTTCATGGCTGTGCTTTTCGGCCGGGTCTCCGGCATCTTCCTACCGCAGTTCGTGGTGCTCATGTCGCTGGCCGCCACCCTGGGGCTCATGGCACTGGCCGGGGTGCCTTTTACCCTGACCTCGTCCATGCTACCATCCGTCATCCTGTCCGTGGGGCTCACCCCCCCGATCCATTTCATGGTGGTGTTCTTCAAGTACCAGAAAACCGTGGGACGGCTGCGGGCCGTGGTTTATACGCTGAAGCACTCCGGCCTGCCCATCATCATGACCAGCCTGACCACCATCATCGGGCTGCTCTCATTTTCCTTTACCGAGATCGCGCCGGTGGCCCACCTGGGCATCTTTGCCGCCATCGGCATTGCCATCTGCCTGCTGCTGACCCTGGTCTTCCTGCCGGCAATGGTTTCCCTGCTGAAGATCCTGCCGGGCCGCGAGCGGGAGTATCTCTATGAAACATCAGTCTACAACCGGATGCTCATCTGGATGGGCCGTACCGGCATCCACCATGCCCATGACATCTACATCCTCTCATTTATAGCCTTTCTCATCATCCTGCCCGGCTTCTTCAGGTTCAATTTCTCCCACAACATGCTGCATTACTTCGAAGAGGAAGAAAGGTTCTACCGGGAGACCCGGCTCATCGAGGATGAGACAAGCGGTTTCAGGGCCCTTGAGGTAGTGGTGGACACTGGCATCGAGAACGGCATCCTCAGCTACTCCTTCCTGGAAAATCTGGAACAGCTCAAGGACTATGCCCTGGAGCAGAACAATATTTCAGGACGGCCCTATACCGGCAAGGTCGTTTCTATCATGGACGTCATCAAGAAGAGTAACCAGGCTTGGCACAACGGCGACCCGGTACACTACATAGTGCCGCGTGACGATTTTCTGATCGAGCGGCAGATGACCGAGTTCCGGAAGGCAGGTCCGGAATATCTTTCCAGGTTCACGGACAGTGACTTAAGCCTGGCCCGTTTAACCGCCATGATGTACTGGGAGGATGCGGCCATAGATGTGGATTTTGTCAAGAAACTCAGGAAGCATGCCGCTGAGCTGTTCAGCGATAATGCCCGGGTGGTGGTCACCGGCGCAGTGTCAATCGGTTCGCGGGTCATCGATTCCATGATGAATAACCTGGCCGTTGGCTACCTGACCGCCTTATTCATAATCACCTTTTTCATGATCGTCTCGGTGGGGGACGTCAAGCTGGGACTTTTAGCCATGATCCCCAACATCTACCCGATCGTCGCCGGGCTGGGGCTCATGGGGCTCATGGGCATCCCGCTCAACACTTACAACCTGATCGGCGGCTCCATTGTCATCGGCGTTGCCGTGGACGACACCATCCATTTTTTCCACAACTTCCGCAATTATTATGACAAGACCGGGGATGTGGAAACGGCGGTGGTCGAGACCCTACGCTCCGCGGGCCGGGCCATGATAACCACGACGCTCATCCTGGTAAGCTGCTTCTGGCTGCGGCTGTTCAGCTCGCTCAAGGTGATCAGCGATTTCGGCCTGATTGTCGGCTTCTCCCTGCTGGTGGCCTTCCTGGCCGACGTCATGCTGGCACCTGCCCTGCTTAACTTCATATACAACAGCAAGGGCGGCAGGCAACGTAAAACCATTGCGGCCGGCCAGGCGCGGGAGGAAGCATGAAAGAATTTCTGCGTAAATACCGTGACCCGCTGATCTTCCTTGGCCTACTGATCGCTGTGCCGAGCTTCATTTACTTCATCTCCATGAATTTCGGCGACCAGCGTGTCCACATTGAAAAAAAGCAGTGGAATCCGGCTGAACCGGCTGACCAGGGGATCGATCCCCAGCACCTGAAAAAGGCTGCCGAATATATCGAGACCAGGCTGCCCATGGCCCACGGCATGGTGATCATCAAGAACGGCAGGACCGTACATGAAAAGTACTACTGGAAGGGCGGGCCCCAGCAAAAGGACTATCTCCATTCGCTCAACCGTGTAGTCCTGCACGGGCTGGTGGGCATTGCCATGGAAAAACAGCTGCTCTCAGGGGTGGACCAGCCGCTGGCGGATTTTTTCCCGGCCCATGCTGACGCGGCGGGCAGCCTGACCATTGGAGACCTGCTGCAACTCAGGGCTCCACTGATCTGGGGCCGGGGTGCGCCCGCATATTGGGAACTTTTCTTTTCAGGAGACCGGGTAGGGGATTCGCTAAGGGCCGTGTCAGCCGCCGGCGAGCCACCAAACCCAGCCGCCAACTTTGCGGCCAATTTCCTGCTGGCCGACCTTGTCCGGCAGGCATCCGCCATGGATGTCTTCGAGTTTGCCGACAGCTTTCTCTTCACTCCCATGGGCATTGACACCTTGTCGGAGAGCAGGAAAAAAGGGGACCTCATGGACCCGTTCATCGGTTTCCAGCTGCGCACCCTGGACCTGGCTAAGTTTGGCTACATGCTCATGAGCCGGGGAAGCTGGGAGGGCAGGTCAATCATTCCTGCCGGCTGGGCGGCACAGATCACCGAGATTTCAGGGGAGGAGGGCTTCTGGTCCGGTTGGGAGCCGGTGTTGTTCGGAACCAGGCGGGTCATCATGTCCCTGGGCGAGGGCGGCCAGTACATTCTCCTGTGCCCGGCCCTTGACCTGCTGGTGGCGGTGTCGTCCAAGAGCCTGTTCCCGCTCTCGGAGAACAGCGGCTACAGCCACCTGTTCCGGCTGATCCTCGAGGCTGCCGATGAACAGCTGGGCAAGGTCAGGTCCGACAGATCCGGAAGAGAGGCCCTACTACGAGCCTAATTTCGTTTACGCCACCGGGGTGCCCGACGAGATCCGGCAGTTCTTCCTTGATTTTTCCAGGGACATCGCGACCCAGGATATAAACAGGATCCTCTATCATTATGCAAAAGGCTATGAGACTAAAGATGCCAATATGGGCTGGCTTGATGATCTATTCTTAAAGGATGAAGACTACCAGTCCAGATACCGCTACTGGCAGGAGATGTTCTACGGCGGCACCGGGGATCTTGAATTCGTCCAGATTGATAAGCTTCGGATCGACGGCAACCGTGCCTACCTAAGGGGATCCCTGAAATACTCCTATGCCAACATGAACACTGGATCCATCGGCTGGTTTCCCCTGGAGAACCTCATCAGGCTAAGGGGCCGCTGGCTCTGGTTCGGCAAGCCGGCCCATGCCGCCATTCTTGACCGGGACGAGTACTTTGATGCCGAGGTTTCGGAAGACCTGGGCTGGTTCATTGAAGAGTGCGGCCTGTCTTTTACCGGGGCATCTAACAATAAGAGGGACGGCTGTTTTGCAAAGGGCTTCATGTATAACGGCCTGCAGCAGGATTCCATGCAGGAGCTGCTCAAGCCGTTCTGGGCCGGCAGCCGCCAGGCGAGAATGCATGTGGCAAGAGCGGAGGAAAAAGACGGTAGCGGCCTTCTTGAAGGGTATATTGAAGACAGCCTGATCGGCACCATCAGCCTGCCGCCGGGGATGCAGGCCGAACAACGCGACAGCGGATGGCAATGGTCGGGGAACGGGTTAAAATAGGATGAAGGCAATTATCAAAAGCATATATACCTGGCTCATACTGGGTGTGGCTGTATGCCTTATCCTGCTTGGAGTGGCAGCCATGGACCGCACCGAGGACCGCAACGCCAGGACCGAGGAAGGGGAGCATTTCTTCCTGACCTATACGCCCGGGACCATCAGCCAGATTTACCGGGATGAGTGGCGCATAGGGCCGCGCAAGATATCCGGACAGTTCAGCCTGCCGCCGGGCGACGGGCCGTTCCCGGCAGTTATCCTCTACCACGGCCACTACCACCCCGAGGACCTGGAACCTTGGTTCCAGAAGCTGGTGCCCGGGCTCGTCGGGGCAAACATCGCCGTCTTTGTGCTGGACAGCTTCACCGGCAGGGAGATCACCGATACGGCTTTTTACGAGGCGAGGCTCTCAAGGGCAGCCCGGCTGACCGATGTTTTTCAGGCCTTGAAATTCCTGGCCGGGCTGGACGAGATCGACGAAAACAGGATCGGCATCAGCGGTTACTCTGTGGGCGGCACCACGGCTATGCTTGCTGCCGACAGGCGAATTAACGAGACAAGCCTGGCGGGCGGCCGCAGCTTCGCCGCCCTGCTGCCGGCCTACCCTGCCTGCCAGGTCCGTTTCCGCCGTCCCGAACCAACCAACGCTCCCATGCTTCTCCTGCTGGCGGGAAATGATGCCTACTCGCCATCCTCGTTCTGCGAACAGTACGGAGAGGAGGCGGCAGCTGCAGGCAACCCCGTGAAAATAAAAAAATATGAAAAGGCCCAGCACGGCTGGCTGAATGAAAAGGCTTCCACGGACTGTGAAAATTGCATGACCTTCCGGGACTGCGGCCTGATGTATATTGAGGAAAACGGTCACGAATCGGCCCTGGACAGCAGGGCGTCAACCTTGTTCGGCTGGCAGGAATATGTTGAAGCCGTCTACCGCGACTGCGGCACCATCGGGGTTATCTCTCGGTCAAATTCGGAAATAAGCGAAGATACCCTGGAAACAACGGTTGCGTTTTTTTCAGAAACTCTGAAAAAGAAAAAATAAATCATCTTTCATGCCATTCAACATATCCACTGTACATCTTGATACTTTGAGAATGATTCACTAGTATAGATTGTGGCAAG
>WOR8_10009041_pt1 | contig 10997 bp, 12 predicted proteins | sample DeeMarSeWOR38_10_FD_19890 | JGI IMG/M metagenome (IMG submission 19890)
GCACCAAACCATAATGAAGGTGACCCGGGACATCGAGGATCGCTACCATTTTAATACGGCCATTAGTGCTGTCATGGAGCTGTTTAACACGATGTCCGCCATTGAAGAAGCCGCGAGCAAACCGCAACAGGTCGCGGTGATGCGATTTGCCATGGAAACTCTGATATTGCTGCTGTCGCCGATCGTACCGCATTTTGCCGAAGAGTTGTGGGAAGCGCTGGGAAATTCCGCCAGTATTTTGTTGGCGCCGTGGCCGTCTTATCTGGCAGAGGCCCTCGAGAAGGATGAGCTCTTAATTGTGATTCAGGTCAACGGGAAGCTGAGAAGCAAGTTTTCGGTGGCGACCGATACCGATGAAGAGACCATCAAGCAGATTGCGCTTGCGGATGAACGCCTAAAGAAATTTGTCGGTGGCCGGGCCATAAAAAAGGTCATTTACGTCAAGGGAAAGCTGGTCAACATCGTTGTCTAGAGTTCATTGGTTCGCTTTAAGCCAACCAATTCAACCAATCAAACCAATAAAACGAATCTAACAAGTGTTTTAACCCTCGAACTCCGGAGAGATGGATTTGGTCAAAGGCAAGTTCTGCGTTATTATCCTTTTAATTGCCTGGCTTAGTGCTGCCTGCGGGTATCGCTTTGCGGAAAAAGGGGGATTCCCGGGAGATACCGAACGTCTTTTCGTAAAGGTTCTGGAAAACAAAACTCAGGAGACCGGCGTCGAAAGCATTTTAACTGCAGCACTTTTAAACGAACTGACCCTGCGCAAAACCGATGAACTGGCAAGTGGCATCGATGATGCCGATGTCGTCTTAAGCGGCGTTGTCAACCTGGTAACCATACAGACGATCTCTGTAACTAAACCGGATGTAGCCGGTGAGCGGCGCGTTACCGTTACCGTTGATTTAAAATTGACGAAAAAAGGTGGCCGTATTGTATGGGCTGCCAAGGATCTTTCGGATTTTGAAGAGTACCTTGTGGATACGGATAAGGAACAGACGGACGCAAACCGCAGGAATGCAATCAAAGTGCTTTCGAAGCGCCTCGCCGAAAGAACGGTCAACAGGTTTAGCGATGATTTCTAAAAAACGACAATCGTATTCACCAGTCTGGAAAGGCGGGATATCTTGCGGGCAGCAGTTTTATTATGAATCACACCTTTTTTGAGTGCTTTGTCAACAATGGATTGAGCCGCTTTCAGTTTGGCCACGGCCTCTTCTTTTGATGCTTCACCGGATGCCTGGCGAACTTCTTTGGTTACGTGCTTTATTCTGGTTTTTACCGCTTTGTTGCGAACCCGACGATTCTCGTTTTGGCGCGCACGTTTTTCAGCTGATTTATGATTTGCCAACGTTTCGACTCCTTTTTCCAATTAATAATAAACTATCTTTAATATATAACGAAATTTAAGATGTCAAGAAGTTTTCCTGAAATTTAACCATGTCCGAAAAATCCCAGGTGATTAAGGCAGCCGGTGTCGTTGGGGCTGCGACGCTGTTAAGCCGCACGCTGGGCTATATTCGCGATGCGGTCATCGCCTGGTATTTTGGCGCCGGTTTGAATTCAGATGCATTTATTGCGGCTTTCAGAATACCCAACCTTCTTCGAAAGCTTTTAGGAGAAGGGTCCATCAGTAATGCTTTTGTACCTGTATTGACGGACTATTTAGCAAGGGACGGCAGGGATGAAGCCCTTAGACTTGCAAGATCCGCCCTTTGGGTAATGTCCATTATACTGGTGGTTGTTTCCATCTGCGGTATCATCCTATCGCCCCTGATCGTAAAAATCATTGCTCCCGGATTCATTGACTCACCTGTAAAAATATCTCTCACCATTATCCTAACGCGCATTATGTTCCCCTATATTTTTTTTATCGGGTTGGTGGCTTTATGCATGGGGATACTAAATGTATTCGGACACTTTGCAACTCCCGCACTGGCACCGGTATTCCTAAATCTGGCGATGATTTTATCTGTTTTTTTTCTGTGTCCGCACTTTTCGCAACCGGTGCTGGGGCTTGCCGTGGGGGTGATGATTGGCGGCGTCTTGCAGCTTGTTTTTCAACTGCCTGCTATGGTGAGAAAAGGATTCTTTTTCCGGCAAAAAGCGAAAGTTTTGCATCCCGGCTTAAAAAAAATTGGTCAATTAATGCTGCCCGTAATTTTTGGCGGAGCTGTTTATCAGATTAACACACTGGTTGATCAGCTGTTAGGATCTTTACTAAAAGAGGGAAGCATAACCTATTTATATTTTGCGGACCGTCTGGTTCAGTTTCCGCTAGGTATATTTGCCATTGCGGCTGCAACGGCTGTATTGCCGAGTCTATCCCGGCAGGCCGCCACAAATGAGGTTGAAGCCTTAAAAGATACCTTTAGCTATTCCGTTCGGTTAACTTTGTTTCTAACCATCCCATCGATGGTTGGTTTAATTATTTTACGAGAGCCGATCATTGCATTATTATTTCAGAGAGGCGAATTCAGTTTGCAGGCTGCCCGGTTGACTGCTAGGGCGCTTTTATACTATGCTATAGGACTATGGGCCTTTTCGGCAGTCCGGATCGTGGCTGCAACTTTTTTCGCGCTCAAAGATACCCGTACGCCGATGATTATGGCGACGGTTTCCATTCTGGCCAATATTATGCTGGGAATCGTTTTAATGGGTCCCCTGGGCCACGGCGGGCTGGCGCTGGCGACATCGCTTGCCTCCGTTTTGAACCTTGGACTGCTCGTATATGCTTTGCGCCGAAAGCTCGGCTCACTGGGATGGAGACGCATTGCGCAATCTGCCAGTAAAACACTGGGCAATGCTGCCATTATGGGCGCGGTTGTCTGGACGGTTGCGCGGCTGCTGATTGAGACAGAAGGGGGCGGGTTCAGCGGGCAGCTTGCGGCAATAGCTGTCTGTGTGCTGATCGGCCTGGTCGTTTTCGGGGTCTGCGCCTATTTAACCAGAAGCCCGGAATTCGCGAATGTGGTTGCCGAAGTTAAAGAGGGAATAGGAAAAAAATGACGAGAAAGCAACGTATCTTCTTATCCATTGCCGCTCTGTCGCTTGTCTCCCTGTTATGTTTTATTATCTTCGGTGAGCATGGTTTAATCGACCTAAATACCCTGAAAAATGAACGGAATCAGCTGGCAGAAAAAAGTGAACAGCTGACCAACAAGAATCTCTCCCTGAGTGTTGAAATCGATCGCTTAAAGCATGATCCCAAGTATATTGAAAACGTGGCGCGCCAGGAACTGGGTATGGTCGGAGAAGATGAGCTGATTCTGAAACCCCGGAGTATTCCGAATGACGCTGAATAATCCGTTTAATCAGCATCATCTGCGGATTTAAGCATAATCCGTGTCATCGACGGAATCGGCGGATAAAAATGGAAAAAGAAACCGACTTTTATACGGGCACAATGGCAAAAGTATATGCCGGCCAGGGACACTGGGATAAGGCCGCTGAAATTTATCGCCATTATTCCAGCAATGGATAGATCTGATGCTCAAGTATAAAAATTTGCAGAAGTTGCGCCGGCTGAAACGGTAGATCAATTTCAAAAATACGAGAGCGAATCGATCCGTCCTACCGTTTTACTCTTTCGGATTTTGCTCCGGGCCCTTTTCATCTGGGGTCTTTTCTTTTGGATAGAAAACCGCTTTAACCCGATTTTGCGGGCTTCTTTCAACCGTTATTTGCCCATTTTTTCGATAAACGGTAATTTTTGATCCCGTTAAGATATTTTTGCCGCTTGTCACCGTCGAATTTTCACCGGTAAGAACAATGACCTGCGTATCCAGATCGTATTCAACCTGATCCGTTTTGGCCTCGTATTTTTCAGATGATATCTGCACATTTCCGTTGGCGACTATCCGTTTTATGGAATCCTGGCTGCCGGTTTGATCTTTATTGCGATCCGGATCATCCCGATAATAAATTCGGAGGCGCTCTGAGGTAATCACAAAATTTCCCTGACGGGCCTGCACATCTCCCACAAACTCCGCAAACTTTTCCGCATTGTTGGTGATCAATTTATCAGCGACGATCTGAATTTGTTCATCGGCCTGATTGGCGCTTTTTTGGGGGGGCGGCGCTTCGGCAAATCCGCCGGATGTTAAAAGCATCGTGGTAATCGTAAAAAGTGTAACCCGAATCCAAAACGGCCGGTATTTAACCGGGTGCCGTGATCGAAATGCATTCACGTTACCGCCTCCCATCATCTTACAATTCTGAGTTTATGGGTCTGTCTTAATTTCTGCCACAATTCTTTAACGATGACGGCTGCCGCATCGTCCTCGTCGTGCAGCGGGTAATTTGCGCGCGCCAGACAGGATTCCGCCAATTTTTCATTTCCGGACCACAGGCCAAATTTATCCAAAATGTATCGACCTAGATTGGCATTCAGCTTGATCAATTCATCTTCGGCCATATTGGCGATGGTTGTCTTTTCCTTTAAGGGCAGGTCGGAAATCAAGGTCTCGATTGCTTCTTCAACCGTCTCTGGCTGCTTCGCGGCTGAAGCATCGCTATTTTTCTGAAATTTCACATCCTGCGGCCGGGCCGTGTTCATCAATTCCATGTAATGGATACTTTCAATTAACTTTAATACCGCCGGATAAATTTGGTCATCTTTGCTGGCCCGCGGCCCGGCGACATTCAAAATCTCGATGGCGTTTTCATCGATCCACGAGCAAACTTGGGTGGCGGCTTTAAAGGCTGGGGTTTTATTTAAATCGATATGAAGCCAGGGGCGGTGGTGCTTTATGGCCATTTTGCGTGTATATTCTGAGCCTTCGCTCAATTGGCCATGGCTGATAATTAAGGTGCCGTTTGAATCGATAACATTTTGTTCTGTTCGCAGCGTGTAGCCGCTGCCAGGCATTTCCGTCAATTTGTATTTGTCAGGCAAGGGGCCATTTTCGGTTAAGCGGCCTTTCGGTATCCAGCCGCCGTGCGGGATGTCCAGTTTTATGGCGGCATCCAGCGCGGCCTGGTCAGCACCCGTCTGGCCCCCTGAAATGATTTTGCGGATCATGCGGCTTTAATCTTCAATATTTCCTGTCTTCTGGTATTCCTTTTGAATGCGCTTGAGCATATCAAAGAGGTCCTCTTTGGAAAACACGCCTTTTTCAATCAGCAGCTGGGCAATGGCATCCAATTGCATTGAATTGGCCATTAACAGATCCTGGATTGTCGCAATTTCATTTGTATCACCCTTGTCTGCCACGATCATTTCACCGTCTTCCAATGGGGTTCTCCGGTCCTTGCCGCTGCGCCTTTCGGGGCCCTCATGGGGTGCAATAATCCACCTGCGATCTAAGCCCGAACGCCGGTTATCACTTTTAGGACTTGGTTTCTTCGCATCAGCCATAATAAAAGATCCTTAAACACGTTAGGGGTTTCGCCCCAATTGAATGATGAGATTTCCGTTTATAGATGAATGAGCGATGGGTTTTATATAATACAATTGCAAAAGATGGTCAAAGAAATAAAAATTCGGTTTGCGTCGTTGCTTTATGTATAATACGCATCTGAATCTTGCGGTTTGAATCAATGCAAAAAAAGAGGCTTAGACCGCGGTCTAAGCCTCTTTGTTCGTTTGGTAGCGGGGGCCGGATTCGAACCAGCGACCTTCGGGTTATGAGCCCGACGAGCTACCAGACTGCTCCACCCCGCATCAAATTTTCCTTTCGGCGCGAGTTTAATAGCCAAATCAGTGAAATTAGTCAAGGGCTTTCTTTGGATCGGTTTGGCGGTAGGCTAGTTTGCCGGTTTACCTTTTGGACGTTAAGCGCTTACGCAGGCGCTTTAATTAGGCGCTTAATTTGTTGTTTGAGGTAGGCATATTCCGCTGCGGATGGCGGTGTTTGCTCGGATTTAAAAAGGATTTTTTTGGTCCGGCCAGCGTGTCCGCTGATGATTTCAAGTGAAGAAGGAGATACCGAAAGACGTTTCGCCAGGAATTTAACACACATTTTGTTGGCGGCTCCACTAACCGGTGGCGCTGTTAACTTGAGTTTAAGGCTGTCTCCATGTTGTCCGACAATCCTATTTTTTGAAGAACGCGGTTGAATAAAAACCTTTAATATGATGCCCTGGGGATGGGCGCTGATAAACTGCATCTGATCAACTTGTTTTAATGTTGTTGATGATGCGGGTGGATGAAATGTTTTCAGTTAGCGGGATGATTTCAACCCGTCCGCCATAGCGTTCGACAATTTCACGCCCCCGAATCGACTCAGTTCCATAATTGCTGCCTTTTGTCAGCACCGCGGGGCGAATCGCCTCAATGACACCATTTAATTCATGCGATGAAAAGACGATGACATAGTCCACGCTGTCGAGGGCGCTGATGACTCGTAAACGCTCGTTTTCGTTTATAATCGGTCGTCCGGAGCCTTTGAGCTGCTTGACGGATTCATCGTCGTCTATAGCAACGATCAGGACATCACCCAGCTGTTTTGAGGTGGACAGCAACTTGATGTGGCCGACATGCAGCAGGTCAAAACATCCATTGGTCAGCACAATGCGCTTGCCGTTTTTCTCAAGGTTTCTTGCGACGGCTGCAACCTCCGCCAGCGTTTTTTGTTTATCTAAGCTAAAGGCCGGGATCAGGTTAAGGGCGGCGGCCAGCTCGTTTTTAGAAACAGTGGCAGTTCCCACCTTGCCCACAACGATTCCGGCGGCGGTGTTTGCCAGCGCAACAGCCTCCTTGTTTGAATATCCGGCGGCAATTCCCAAACCCAGAACTGCCAGAACCGTATCGCCTGCGCCTGACACGTCGAAAACCTGGTGGGCATTGGTGCTGATTTGATAGGGGGGGGTGTCGTGATCGAAATAGACCATTCCCTCTTTGCCGCAGGTGACCAGGATTTTATCAATATCGGTTTTTTTGATGAGGCGCCGGGCCGCTTCGGCCAGGCTGGATTCATCAACAATTTCGATACCCGCGGCCCGGGCCGTCTCTTTTTTGTTGGGCGTTATTAATGATGCTCCCGCATATTTTTTAAAATCACGGCCTTTGGGGTCAACAATTAGCAGCTTGTTGAATTTTTGGGCGGCAGCAATCAGTTTGGTCATCAATGCTTTGGTAATGAGCCCCTTGTTGTAATCTGAGACAAGAATCAAATCGGCTTCGGCCATCATTTCTTCGGCTGCGCGTGAAATCTTATTCATGGTTTGCCGACGGATATCGGTTTTTACTTCTCTGTCAAACCGAAGCACATGCTGATGATTGGCGATTATGCGTGTCTTGCGGGTTGTCATCCGCTGTGGGTCCTGGATAACCCCCCGGGTATCGACCCCCAGTGCCTTTAATTTTTTGAGGACCAGCTGCCCATTGGACCCGGTGCCGATGACTCCGGCCGCGGAAACTTTAGCTCCCAGCGCAACCAGGTTGCTGATCACATTTCCCGCACCGCCCAGCGTATATTCCTCGCTGGTAACCGATACGACCTGGACGGGTGCCTCAGGCGAAATGCGATCAACATTTCCCCATAGATATTCATCGACCATCAGGTCACCCACCACCAGGAGACGGCACCCGGCAAATTTTTTAATATCGATCGCCATTTAAACAGCTTCCAATTGATGCGAAGAAAATACCGAAAAGTTTGCTTTTCACCGAAACGCTATAAGCTATCTCAACTTTAGGCATTTTAGATCATTTTAAATTTTAGTGCATTTGTTGTTATAAGCACCTTTCTTTTAGGTTTAAAACTTTAGCACCGGATGTTAAATGCATTTTTGAGATAGCTTCTTAGCTTATTTTAAGATTTTTGAATATTTTTCTCAATAACTTCTTTAATAAATGTGGGCGGGCGTACCACCTTACCCGCTTTATTCAGGCAGGCATGCTTGGTATAGCCCTGTGCCAGAAGGGATTTTGCATCCTGGCTGAATATGCGGTAATCAAACTTGATGGCGCCTTTCAGACGGGTGTCCAGTGAGGTTTCAATGATCAAAAGATCATCATACCTGGCCGGCACCGAATATTTACAATAGGCCTCTGCGACCGGAAGAAAAATGCCCCGGCTTTCGACCGATGCATAGGCAATGCCCAGCGATCGGAACAATTCGGTGCGACCAATTTCAAACCATCTAAAATAGTTGCCGTAATAGGCCTGCCCCATGTTGTCCGTGTCACCGTAGATCACCCGGCAGGTGGTTTTATGCGTTGGCATGTGCGGTCCCGAATTCAAATCGCTTTAATGGTTTATGATTTTTTGAATTTCTCGCTTCATTTCCTGATAGTTCGTCGTTATCGGAAACTGCGGAAATTCAGCTCTAACATTATCGGGCGGGCGGAACAGGATGGCCTTTTCGGCTGTCGTGAGCATGGTGATGTCGTTATACGAATCCCCGATGGCAATGACCTTATAATTCAAATTTTGAAGTGCCGCTGCCACCTTTCTTTTACCATCTTTCTGGCGCAGGATATATCCGGAAATTGACCCGTCGGCTGCAACCGAAAGCGTGTTGCAAAAAAGCGTCGGCCGGCCAAGCTTTTCAAGCAAGGGACCGGCAAATTCCACATAGGTGTCCGATACGATAATGACCTGAAGCTGAGATCGAAGCCAGTCCAGGAATTCCCTAGCGCCGTCAAGCGGCTTCATTTTAGAAATGACCGCCTGAATATCCTGCAGTTTCAATCCGTGTTCATCTAAAATGCCCAGGCGTTTTTTCATCAATACGTCATAGTCTGAAATATCCCGTGTCGTCAGTCTGAGCTCATCTATACCGGTGATTTCAGCCACGTTGATCCATATTTCCGGTGTAAAAATACCTTCCATGTCAGCACAAATAATATACATAATTTTCTCTTCCGGCTAAAATAAGCGGTTCCGAGTTTTTTAAAATTTGAAACCTTCTTTTTATCATAAACTTAATCGAGTTGTTCGTCTTCAATCCGAATAACGACCGTCTTTTCACCGACAACATCCAGATCATCGATTTCCGCGATTGCATCCTGAACGTCGGCCTCCTTTGCCTGGTGGCTCACCATTACAACCGGCACGGATCCGTCCGTTTTACGGCCTTTCTGCTGCATCGATTGAATGCTGATATCGTGGCTGCCCAAAACGCCGGAAATTTTCGAAAGCACGCCGGGCCGGTCGAGTGCTGCGAATCGAAAATAATAATGCGTGACGATTTCATTCATCGGCATAATTTTGATATCCTGGACATGATCCCGCTGAAAAGAAAGGGCCGGGACCCTGCGGGTTGTTCCTTCCATGAGATTGCGCGCGATATCCACCGCATCGCTGATGACGGCACTGGCGGTCGGCATCATACCGGCACCTCGCCCATACAGCATGATATCGCCAACGGCGTCACCGGATATCATAATGGCATTTACGGTGCCGCAGACATTAGAAAGAAGATTGTCAAACGGGATCATGGTGGGGTGTACCCGTGCCTCAATTTTGTCGCCCCTTCTTTTGCTAATGGCCAGCAGCTTGATCCGATACCCGAAATGCTCAGCAAACTCCACATCCAGCGGCGTAATCTTTGAGATGCCTTCGATGTACACATCCGCTAAATTAATTTCCATTCCGTAGGCCAGCGCCGTTAAAATCGCTATTTTGTGGGCGGTATCGATTCCGTCGACATCCAGGGCGGGATCGGCTTCGGCATAGCCTTTTTCCTGTGCTTCGGCTAAAGCATCGCCGAACGGTCTTCTTTCGTCGGTAATTTTGGTTAAAATATAGTTACAGGTCCCGTTCAATATCCCGGTCATCGATTGGATACGATTGGCGACCAGTGATTCGCGTATGGATTTGATCGTCGGCATACATCCGCCGACTGCGGCCTCAAAGGCCAGATCCACTCCTTTTTCTGCAGCCGCTTTAAACAGCGCATTGCCCTGGCTGGCCAGAAGGGCCTTGTTGGCCGTTATCACCTGCTTGCCGTTGTCAATGGCCTTTAAAATGAGCTCTTTAGCGATTCCTTCGCCACCGATCATTTCGATAATGATATCGATTTCCGGATCATTTACGAGCGCGTTTGCATCGGTCGTCAGCACGCCTTCATCAAACTGGATACCCCGATCTGTTTCGATGTCAATATCGGCAACCCCTTTAAGATGCAAGGTGGCCCCCAGGCGTGCGCCAATCACCTGTTGGCTGTTAATCAGTAATTTTGCTACGCCGGTACCTACCGTGCCGCAGCCGAGTAAACCTACATTGATCTTTTTCATTTACTCAAATCTCCTCTCAATCTCACATAATCTTCTTTATTCCCCGAATCGCCTGATTAATCCGCATGGGATTTTCAATCAAGGCGAAACGAACATGTTCATCACCGTATTCTCCGAAACCCAGACCCGGTGACACGGCAACCCCGGCTCCGGTTATCATGAATTTAACGAATTCAACCGAGCCCATTTTAATAAACTTATGCGGAATCTCTCCCGACACGCCAGCCCGGCAAACGTAAACATAACCTTCTCCTGATTTTCGCTTTCAATCACGCAAGGTCATCTGGTTGATGCAGCCATAACCTAAAAAGAACAACTTTATTTGCGAGGTCGAAGTGGACTTCCAAAAATTCTTTGACTTTTATGCCGGATGAGATTAATTTTCAAGGGTTTTTCATCCTTCAGCGTGCCACTGTCGGGATATTTTTTTACCATGAAGGCACTAAATCCTGAAAACACGCAAAGAAAATTTGATTTCATGCTTTCGTGTTTTCGGGATTGATTTTTGCATTGCTGATTTGAAATAGCATAAAAAAGATATATTTTAGTTCATACGATTAGCTCAACATTCGGGAGATCATTATGAAGGAATCTTTCACATATGCCGATGCCGGCGTTGATATTGACAAGGCCAACAAACTGGTGGATGCCATCGGGGAGATTGCAAAACAGACCGCGCGCCCCGGTGTCATGAGCGATATCGGCGGATTTGGCGGTCTTTTTTCGCTTAATCTTGCAAATCTGGAAAGACCGGTCTTGGTCAGTTCGACCGATGGGGTTGGGACCAAGCTTAAGATTGCGTTTATGCTGG